>ERZ837910.3998-NODE-3998-length-15125-cov-5.198275_pt1 | contig 15125 bp, 9 predicted proteins | sample MGYA00519940_ERZ837910 | MGnify/ENA primary metagenome ERZ837910 (study PRJEB31850, sample SAMEA3708825) | human gut metagenome | biome: human gut; feature: human-associated habitat; material: faeces | place: China | collected 2014 ... | reverse complement strand
CTAATAGTCGACCCCTACAGATGGCGTGTACCATTCAACGAACCGCTCAGTTTCGTGGGCTGCGGGCGGATTCTATCCGCCCCTACAGTTCGGGTAGGGAAGCTGCTGCCATTTGGCGAACGGCTCAGTTGGGTACACTTCGGGAGGCTAAGAGCCTCCCCTACATGGCGAGTGCGATTTTGCAATCGTCCTGCAAATCCATAAGATTCCGCTTGAAAATGGCCGAAAAAAATGGTATTATCTATAGTTGAGAAGTTATTATTTTCAGGAGATTTGCCATGAATACAAAAACAACGGTTGTAACGCAGGAGCAGCTGGATGCACAGTTTGCCTGCTGCGATAAGATTGCATCCTACTGGGCGCAGCGGGGCATTACCCCCGTGGCCTATGTGGAAACCTACGGCTGCCAACAGAACGAGGCTGACTCCGAAAAGCTCCGGGGCTACCTCAGCCAGTGCGGCTATGCCATCGGCACCGAGGCGGAGGGTGCGGATGTGGTGGTGATGAACACCTGCGCCATCCGGGAGCACGCCGAGCAGCGGGTGTTCGGCAATCTGGGGGCGCTGACCCACACCAAGCGCCGCCACCCCGGTCAAAAGATTTTCCTGTGCGGCTGCATGGCAGGTGAAGAAAAGGTATCCAAGCGGATACAGGAGAGCTATCCCCATGTGGACGGGGTATTTTCCACCCATCACCTGTGGCAGTTTCCTGAAATTCTATACAGCGTTCTGACAACGAAAAAGCGGGCGTTTTACATCCAGGATGAGCCGGGCTCCATTGCCGAGGGCATTCCCCAGGTGCGGGACTCCGGCCTCAAGGCATGGGTGTCCATTATGTACGGCTGCAACAATTTCTGCACCTACTGCATCGTGCCCTATGTCCGGGGGCGGGAGCGCAGCCGTCAGCCGGAGTGCATTTTGCAGGAGTGCCGCCAGCTGATTGAAAACGGTGCCAAGGAGATTACCCTTTTGGGGCAGAATGTCAATTCCTATGGCAAGGATTTGGGCATCGGCGTGGACTTTGCCGACCTGCTGGCGCAGATTGCCCAGCTGCCCGGCGACTTTTTGGTGCGCTTTATGACCAGCCACCCCCGGGACGCATCCCAAAAGCTGTTTGACACCATGGCACGCTATCCCAAGATTGCAAAGCAGCTGCACCTGCCCTTCCAGTCCGGTTCCAGCCGGGTGCTGAAGGCCATGAACCGGCACTATGACCGGGCGGCCTATCTGGAAAAGGTGAACTACGCCAAGTCCGTCATGCCGGAGCTGGTGCTGACCAGCGATGTGATTGTGGGCTTCCCCGGCGAGACCGAGGCGGAATTTGAGGAAACCGTGTCCCTCATCCAGCAGGTACATTATGACAGCCTGTTTACCTTCATTTTCTCCCCCAGAGCCGGCACCCCTGCCGCCAGCATGGATGACCCCACCCCCAAGGCAGAGAAGAACCGCCGGTTTGATAAGCTGTGCGCCGTGCAGAACGCCATTTCCGAAGAAATCCATCGTTCCTATATCGGGAAAACGCTGCGCTGCCTGGTGGATGGCCGGGATGGCGAGAACCTCACCGCCCGCACCGAGGGTGGCCGACTGGTGCGCTTTGCCGGGGCAGACAGCCTGATTGGCTCCTTCTGCCCCATTGAAATCACCGGCGCGACCACCTGGAGCCTGACGGGCAGACTGGCGGAGTAATTCCGAAGGAGAGAATCATGGCAGTCAATGACACAGAGCTGACCCCAATGCAGCAGCAGTACCGGGCACTGAAGGAAAAAAACAAGGACAGCATTCTGTTTTTCCGCCTGGGCGACTTTTACGAGATGTTCAATGAGGATGCCATCCTGGCGGCCCGGGAGCTGGATCTGACCCTGACCACCCGTGACCGCACCAAGCCAAAGGAGGAGCAGACTCCTATGTGCGGCGTGCCCTATCACAGCGTGGATGCCTACATTGCCCGCATGGTGCAAAAGGGCTACAAGGTGGCGGTGTGTGAGCAGATGCAGGATCCCAAGGAAGTAAAGGGTTTGGTGGAGCGGGACATCACCCGCATCGTCACCCCCGGCACGGTTACGGAAAGCTGTATGCTGGACGAAAATAAAAATAACTATATGGCCTGCCTCTACGGTCAGGGCAACCGCTTCGGCCTGGCCTTCTGCGATGTTTCCACCGGCGCATTTTATGCCACCATCTGCCCTGATGCCCCCACGGTTGCATCGGAGCTGGGGCGATTTTCCCCCAGCGAGGTGCTGCGCTTCGGTGAGAATGTCACCGGAGATGTGATTGAGGATGCCCTGTTCCACCGGCTGGGCTGCTGTGTGGACGAGGGGACGGAGGAGCTGTTCCGGCTGGAAAGCTGCCAGCAGCTGCTGGAACGTCATTTTGGAGAGCCTATCGAGAAGCTGGGGCTTGTTACCTATCCTCTGGCAGTAGTGGCCAGCGGTGCGCTGCTGAGAACCCTGCTGAATTTGCAGAAAAATGACCTGGCGCATATCCGCCGCCTGCAATACTACACCGGCGGCAAATTCATGGAGCTGGATATGGATGCCCGCCGGAACCTGGAGCTGACCGAAACCATGCGCTCCAAGGAAAAGCGGGGGTCGCTATTGTGGGTGCTGGATAAAACCCACACCCCCATGGGCGGTCGGCTGCTGCGCAGCTGGATGGAAAAGCCTCTGCTGGATGCCGGGGAAATCACCCGGCGGCAGGCTGCCGTGGAGGAGCTGGTGCAAGCGCCCATTGTCCGGGGAGAGCTGGAAGAAGCGTTGAAGCAGGTGACGGACATGGAGCGGGTCATCACCCGGGTGGTCACCGGCACGGTCAACTGCCGCGACCTGCTGGGGCTGGCGCGGGGCTTCCGGGGGTTACCCCAGGTAAAGCAGCAGCTGGAACAGCTGAAATCCCCCATGCTGGTGCAGCTGAACCGGGGCATCGACCCCATGGAAGACTATGTGGAGCTGATTGAAAAGACCATCGTGGACGATCCTCCCCTGACCGTCCGGGAGGGCGGCATCATCCGCAAGGGCGCAGATGCCGAGGCTGATAAGCTGCGGGACATTATGGAGGGCGGCTCCGGCACCATTGCCGCCATTGAGGCCGATGAACGGGAAAAAACCGGCATCCGCACCCTGCGTGTGGGCTACAACCGGGTGTTCGGCTATTATATCGAGGTGTCCAAATCCTTCATTGACCAGGTGCCCCAGCACTACATCCGCAAGCAGACCCTGGCAAACTGCGAACGCTACATCACCCAGGAACTCAAAGAGCTGGAAACCCAGGTGCTCACCGCCAAAGAGCGGCTCACCGCCCTGGAATATGATATTTTCACCCGGCTGCGCAGTCAGCTTGCCCAGGGGGCGGAGCGGGTGCAGCTGACGGCCATGGCGGTTGCCGCCGTGGATACCCTGTGTTCTTTTGCCGCGGTGGCGGCGCAGCGGGGCTATTGCCGCCCGGAAATCACCTTGGGGCAGGAAATCTCCATTACCGATGGCCGCCATCCGGTGGTGGAGGCCATGCTGAAGGACAGCCTGTTTGTCCCCAACAGCACCGAGCTGGGTGCAGCGGACAATCAGGTTGCCATCATCACCGGCCCTAATATGGCCGGTAAATCCACCTATATGCGTCAGGTGGCGCTGATTGTGCTCATGGCGCAGATGGGTTCCTTTGTCCCGGCCAGAAGCGCCCGGATTGGGCTGGTTGACCGGGTGTTCACCCGCATCGGTGCCAGCGATGACCTGGCTTCCGGGCAGTCCACCTTCATGGTGGAAATGGCGGAGGTGGCTTCCATTTTGAAATACGCCACCAGCCGAAGCCTGCTGATTCTGGACGAGATTGGCCGGGGCACCTCCACCTACGATGGCATGGCCATTGCCCGGGCGGTGCTGGAATTTGCTGCCAATCCCAAAAAGCTGGGGGCAAAAACCCTGTTTGCTACCCATTATCACGAGCTTGCCACCATGGAGGACAAGCTGCCCAATGTGAAAAATTACAACATCGCCGTGAAAAAGCGGGGGGATCAAATGATTTTTCTGCGCCGCATTGTGCCCGGTGCCACCGATGACAGCTATGGCATTGAGGTGGCAAAGCTGGCCGGATTGCCCACTGCCGTGGTGAGCCGGGCGCGGGAGATCCTTGCCGAGCTGGAAGCGGGTGTCATGCCAGCCAGTCAGCCCGCCGCCCCGGCGGATGACCAGGTGAGCATGGCGGAGCTGTCCTATCAGCGGATTGCCGCCGCTTTGCGCACCGTCAATGTGGAGACGCTGACCCCCATCGAGGCCATGAATGAGCTGTATCAGCTCAAGAAGATGCTGGACGCATGACAAAGCGGGAGATGACCTTCGGCTGGGGCTGGCTGGCCGTCCAAATGCTGGTGCTGCCCAGCCTTATCAGCAGCATTGCTGCCCCCTGGGGCAGCGCGGCGGTGAATTTCTGCTATCATTTGGTAAGCCTTTTGGCGGTGACGGTGATTTTCCACCGCTATTTGAAGCAGGAGCTTCGGAATTTCACCGCCGGATTCAAAAAAGTGCTTCCGGTGATTGCCGTGTCGCTGGCGGTGTATTATGTGGCGGGGGAAGTGCTGCTGTGTTTGATTACAGCCATTGATCCCGGCTTCCGCAATGTCAATGATGATTCCGTTGCGATGCTGCGGCAGGGGAATCTGGCGTTGACTGCCGTTATGACGGTGGCGCTGGCTCCGGTGAGCGAGGAGTGCCTGTTCCGGGGCCTGATTTTCGGCTGTGCCCGGAAGCACAGCCGCTGGGCGGCCTATGTCGTCTCGGCGGCGGCCTTTGGGGCACTGCACGTCATGGGCTATGTGGGTTCCTTCGGGGCGGTGCAGCTTTTGCTGTGCTTTGCCCAGTATCTCCCGGCGGGGCTGGTGCTGGCAGCTGCCATGGGGAAGACGGACAGCATCGTGACTGCCATGTGTGTCCACGCCATCATCAACGCCGTGTCCATGATTGGGATTATGTAGGGCTTGCCAGTTACATGGCGGGAAGCGTTTGCACGCACCCTGTAGGGGCGGATATTATCCGCCCGCGACCCCGGATGCCGATAGCAGCCGGTTGAATGGTAAAAGCTTCCGCAACTGCCCCTTGGCTTCCCCTGGGGGGAAGCTGTCATGGCAAATAATCGGCTCTTCGGAACCGGTTATTTACCATGACTGATGAGGGGCGGCGATAGCTGAAATTTTGCACTGCACCCAGATGAACGTTTCACCTATTACCTTTTAACCCACCCGTACCGAACCGCGCTTCGCGAGCGGGCGGATGATATCCGCCCCTACAGGGCGAGTGGGGAAGCTGTCATCATTCAGCGTACCTGCTCCAATATCCAACCTGCGTCACCCCTCATCAGTCTTTTTTGACAATCGGTTCCGAAGTGCCGATTGTCAAAAAATCCAGCTTCCCCTCGGGGGAAGCCAAGGACTCAGAAACTTTTGGCGTATACCATTCAGCAAACCACTCAGTTCCGTGCGTTTCGGGTCGCCTACTAGGCGACCCCTACAGCGGGCGTTACAAAGGACTTTTTTATTTCCGCTGGAAGCCGTCTCCGTGGATTTGCAGCACGCCGTCACGGCTCATCACCCAGGACAGGTCGTCCAGTGCCTTCTCCCTGCCTGCCTCGCCGGTAAACACCGGCAGCAGCCGCAGCGCCAGAGCCGTGGCAGTTCCGCTGGGTGATAGACCCGCCAGCATCCCGGCGCTGGCATGGGAGATGCCGTCCTCATTCAGGTAGGGACAAATCACCGTGCCATCTGAGTAGGTATAATAATTCACCGTGTCACTCTCGGTCGCCGGGAATGCGCGGAAGCTAACCAGAGCGGCGGGGCCGCTGTAGTTCACAATACCCACATTTTTAATTTTCCCATTCTGCCGCTCAAATATATTCAGCGCAAATTCTTCCCCGTTCAAACTGCGGGCATATCCATTCAGGCTGGAAAGCACCCCCTGGACATAGCCCGCCTGCACCAATGCATCCGCCGCCGCGTCACACAGCAGCGCATTGCGCAGGATCCCGAAATCTACAAAGGTCTCTACACCGCTCTCCCGGGCATAGTCCAGGTATTCCTGGCTCACTTCCAGCCGCAGGGTGTTGTCCGGCAGCAAACGCACCTGCACTGCGGCGCTGTCCTTTGCAAAGGCGGCAATCCGCGCAGCAAACTCCCGGGCGGCCTTGTCCCGCTGAGGGTCAAACTGCACGGCCTCCTCGTCATAGGTGCAGGAGAACAGCGCATCATATTGCTCTGCCACCGGTGCATAGTATGCCATTCGGCTGCCCGCGTTTTCCAGCACGCGGAAAGCCGCATACAACTCCGGCTCCACCTGAATATCTGCATTGGGCTGCCGGTTCAGGGTGTGCAGATTGTTCACGCCGGATACCGCCTGATTGGACAGAGCCTGTGATGTCTCGTCCAATACGCGCGTATACAGCTCTGAAACCTTCTGCAGCTCTGCCTTGGGGCTCAGGCTTCCCGCACCCAGGTTGTAGGTGAGCACAAAATCCTGGGGTGCCGCGGTTATCGGATTGGTGGCCAGAATTTCCTGCCAGCCGGGCTGCACCTTCCCCATCTCCCCCAGGGCATTGGCAAAGCAAACAGCTGCTGCCACCAGCGCCAGCACCACCAGCACGATGCGCAGGGGGATATTTTTCTGGCTCAGCTCCACCTGCTCTTTGGGGGTAAGAGCCGGCTCTTTTCTGCGTTCTTTTCTGGACATGGGTACTCCTTTCATGATAACAAGCAGGGCTGCCAACGCCTGGCAGCCCTGCTGAAAAAATACTACAGAACGGATATCACAATCAAAAGGACGAAGATAATCAGCAGCACCAGCCGGAAGATAAGGCCGGCAATGGCACCCTTTTTCAAGGCCTTGAAATTGTTGATATAATTCTTGCTCTTGTAAACCTGACCTGCAATCAGACCCAGGATGGGCAGGAGGAAGGCAAGGAACCGGAACCAGAAGCTGCCGCTGTCGTGCAGGGGGCGGTCAAGGATGACCTCGGACACAGGCTCCTGCTTTGCCTCGGCATCCCGTTTTGCTTTCTCCTCGGGGGTAAGGATGGTAATAGACTTGACCTTCTTACCCTCGGCGCGGAGTTTCTTATAGTGCTCAATCTCCGCCTTGTTGCCGTAGACCAGGTGGTTGTTGCCGATGTCCACCAGCTCCGGCTTATCCACAGAGTAATCATGGATGCTGGGGTCGTAGGTGTACAGCTCCTTGTTCTTTTCCAGCTGAGGGTCGGGGATGGGAATGGCAGAAATCAGGCTGTGGGTGTAAGGGTGCATGGGGAAATCGAACAGCTCCTCTGCCTCGGCAACCTCCACGATGTCGCCCTTGTAGATGATGCCAATGCGGTCGGAAATGAACCGGACAATGGACAGGTCATGGGCGATGAACAGATAGGTGGTACCCTGCTCCCGCTGGAACTTTTTCAGCAGATTCAGCACCTGAGCACGAATGGACACGTCCAGAGCGGAAATAGGCTCGTCGGCCACCACCAGCTCCGGCTCCATGACCATGGCACGGGCCAGACCGATTCTCTGGCGCTGACCGCCGGAGAATTCGTGGGGATAACGGGTCAGATGCTCAGGCAGCAGACCCACTTCCTTGATGATGTTGTCCACCTTCTGCACCCGGTCGGCCTCATCCTTGTACAGATGGAAGTTGTAAAGACCCTCGGAGACGATATAGTCAACGGTGGCACGCTCGTTCAGAGAGGCGGCAGGATCCTGGAACACCATCTGGATGTTCCGGATCACCTCGCGGTCAAGGCTGTGGGGAATCTTACCGGAAATTCGGACACCTTTATACAGAATCTCACCGGCGGAGCAGGGATTGACCCGGATGACGGCGCGGCCAATGGTGGTCTTGCCGGAGCCGGATTCACCAATCAGAGAGAAGGTCTCTCCCTTGTAGATGTCAAAGGAGGCATTGCTGACGGCTTTGAGCGCCTTGTCGCCCTTGCCGAAGGTGATGTCCACATTTTTCAGGGACACCAGCACCTCTTTGCCGGTTTTGGGGTCAATGGGGCCATGCTCCGGGAAATGTTTTGCAGTTGCTTCTTGTGCATTACTCACGGCACATAACCTCCTTATCAAATGTTGAAGGCATCCAGCAGCTTCTCATGGAGATTCTGGATGGCCTCCGGCTTTTCAATCTTCGGTGCTCTGGGATCCAGCAGCCAGGTCTTGGCGAAGTGGGTCTCAGACACCTGGAACATGGGTGCGTCCTTCAAGGTGTCAATTTTCAGACAGTAGGGGTTCCGGGGTGCGAAGGGATCGCCCACGATGGTATTGTAAAGAGAAGGAGGGGTACCGGTGATGGAATACAGCTCGGTGTTCCGCTGCGCCAGCTGGGGCAGGCTGGAAAGCATGGCCCAGGTATAGGGATGGCGGGGGTCATAGAACACATCCTCCACCGTACCCAGCTCCACAATCTGACCGGCGTACAGCACGGCCACACGGTCAGCGATGTTGGCAACCACGCCCAGGTCGTGGGTGATGAACACGATGGTATAGCCAAATTCCTTCTGCAAGTCCTTGATGAGTTTCAGAATCTGCGCCTGGATGGTCACGTCCAACGCGGTGGTCGGCTCATCACAGATGAGAATCTTGGGCTGGCAGGACAGGGCAATGGCGATAACGATTCTCTGGCGCATACCGCCGGAATACTGGAAGGGATAGTCATCGTAACGGCTCTCGGCATTGGGAATGCCCACCTTCTTCATCAGCTCAATGGCGCGAATCTTTGCCTCCCGCTCCGAGCAGTTCTGGTGCTTGAGGATGATGGAGGAAATCTGGTCGCCAATGGTGAGGATGGGGTTCAGAGAGGTCATGGGGTCCTGGAACACCGTGGCAATTCGCTTGCCGCGAATCTGCGCCAGATCCTTGGTGTACTTCACATTGGCAAGGTCGAAGATGCACCGGCCATGCAGCTGCTCGGGAGTCTCATCCAGCAGCTTGACGCGGTAGATAGCCGGGGAGAACACATCATTGCGGACAGAGTTCCGGCTCAAATCCAGCCCCTGGCGCATGGCTTCTTTGAGGCAGGCCATCAGCTTGCGCTGAATCTTCTGACGATCCAGGAAACCATAGCGGTTGACGGACAGGCAAACCTCCTTGGCAAGCTCCAGATTCCGCTCTCTCTGTGCCTGGGTCACGGGGGTGGCACAAGCGGCAGCATACTTTTCCTTCAGCTGTGCCATCTTCTTGTCATACTCTGCCTGATAGGCGTGATCCTTCTTGGCAGCGGCAGCGCGCTGCTTTACGGTTGCCTTCTCCATGGCTTCCAGCTCATTAATCTTCTTGCTGAGGTCACTGAGCTGGGCGTTAATCTGGCGAATCTTGTCCTTGTCATGCTTGGAGTCCAAGGTCTGCTTCAGGTTGAAGGCCTCGGCGTGTTCATAACGCAGCTCCTCCAGTTTATCGGCAATCTCAGCCCGTTCTTCATCGCTGAGGGATGCTTTCTGCCTTGCCTCGGATTCCAGGCATTTCATCTGCTTGTAGATTTCTGCGCCATTTTCCAATTTGGAATACTCGTTGAGCTTTTCTGTAACCTCGGAAATCATCCGCTTCTGGGCATTCCCCAGGCGGACGGTGAAGTTTGCCAAGGATTCATCGGAGAAGATGATTTTTCCCTGGTCAATAAAGCCGTTGGAATCCAGCATATTGGCAAAGGTCTTGGTAAACACCGACTTGCCGGAGCCGGACTCGCCCACGATGGCAATGGACTCGTTTTCATAAATATCCAGGGAGATGCCCCGGATGGCGGTGAGCACTCTGCCGCGGACATGGAACTTGACAACCAAATCCCGGACAGACAGCAATACTTTTTTCTCCATAGCTGCTCCCCCTTACATCATGTGGCTTCTGGGATCGGAAGCGTCGCCCAGATTCTGACCGGCCACATACAGCACAATGGCAATGATGGAGGCAAGAATCACAGGGCTCCAGAACTCCATCTGCCAGCCAGGGGTCAGCATGGCACCCTGCGCATTGGTAATCAGCTTGCCCAGGGTGGTGTCGGTCAGACCCAGACCAATGAAGGCCAGGAACACTTCCATGCTGATGTAGCTGGGAATTTCCACGGCTGCCTGGGTGACAATGATGGAGGTCAGGAAGGGCAGCAGGTTCTTGGTGGCAATGCGCATGGTGGGCGTGCCCAAGCAGCGGGATGCCAGGTTGTATTCCCGGTCGCGGATGATCAGCACCTGGGTGCGGAAGAAGTGGGCAATGGGCAGCCAGCCGGTAATGGTCAGGGCAAACACCATGGTCCAGAACTTGGGGCGGAAAATCAGCACCAGCACGGAGCACAGCAGCTGATAGGGGATATTACCAACAATGTTATACAGCTCCAGCATGAATTTATCGGCACGCTTAGAGTAGCCCCAAAGAGCACCCACGATGATGCCAACGGTCATGTTGATGGCAGCACAGATCAGCGCCAGCGCAATGGAAACCCGCGCGCCCGTCCAGACGGCATCAAAGGTGGAGCCGCCAGCAGCGCCGGTGCCCAGAATCCAATGGATGTTATAGCCAAACTTTTCCATGGCAGCCGCCGGGGACAGGTGCTTGGCAGAGGAATCCATCAGGTTTGCAAACTCGTCATAGCCGGACAGGGGCGGGTAGATAAAGGCAAAGCCAACCACCAGAACCATCACAACCAGAACGAAGATGTTAATCTTCTTGCGGAAGAACACGCGGAAAACGGACTTCCAATAGGAATAGCGGGGAGCCGTGATGCGCTCTGCTTCCTCGTCGCTATGGGACTGGATGGAGAACAGCTCCTCCTCGCTGAAACCCAAATCGTCGATTTTTACTTTTTCTTGACTCATCTTGACTCACCTAGCTTTCGTGTTAAAGGAGATTCTGGGGTCAACCGTGGCCATGAGCACATCGCCCAGCACCAGGGAAACCACGCTGAGCAAACCATAGAACAGGCACACGCCCACAATGACGTTATTGTCGTAGGTCTGGATGGCAGTAACCATCAGTCCGCCGGTACCGGGAATGGCGTACACCTTTTCGGTGTAGAAGGCACCAACCAGGCTGAACAAAACGCTGGCAGGAATGCCCTGCACAATGGGTACCACGGCGTTGCGCATGATATGCTTGCGGAAGATTTCGCCCTCGGTCAAGCCGTTGGAGCGGGCGAAGCGGACATAATCGGAATTTTTCTGGTCAATCATATACCGGCGCATCCAGCGCATCAGTCTGGCAACGCTGGGCATGGCCAGGGAGATAACAGGCAGCAGATACATCATCTTATTGCTGGATTCCAGGTCAAAGGAGGTGGGCATACCCCATGCATAGCCGATACTCTTGACCATGAAGATATAAGACAGGGAGGGAACAGCGGTGATAAACACGATATAGAAGGTGCCCAGCTTATCAATCCAGGTATCGGCCTTCAATGCCATCAGCACACCCAGGGGCAGGCCAACCACATAAGCCAGCACCACAGCCAGAATGCCGAACAGGAAGGAATAGCCCATCTTGGAGCTGCCATTTTTCATGGTGCTGGTCATGGTGTAATCATCGGAAAAGCGGGAACCATACAGCAGCTGGCCTGCCTCCAGAGAACCGGCAACATAGGTTGCGGAGTGCAAATCGTCGGCACTCTCCTCCATGAGACCGGTGGGATAGGTAATGGTGCTGGTGACGTAAGCGCCCTGGGGGCGGGTCATGGTATCAAACACGTCAACGCCCTGGTTCACCACAAAGGATTTACCCAGGTGGAGCGTGAGGAAATTCTGATGGATATAGGGGAAACGGTTGTCGCAGTACATCAGGTACTTGTGGTCAGTGCCGTTGCCCATAATGGCGGGGGAGAATTTCTCGCCGCCATACACCGGGTCATGCAGCGTGAAGGTAAGCTTGCGCTCGCCGATGTCCTCCTGCACCCGATGGATGTTATCAAATTCAAGCAGGCCGGTGAAATAGTTCACAGCGCGATTCCAAATGGGTTTGTCCTTATAAGCAAACAAAGCCGCCTGGCCACCATTGGCAACCTTTTTGCCATTCATTTTGGTGTCCAGCCGTGTCACGCCATAGCCTCTGGAAGTATAATATTCCTCAAATTCCTTTACATACTGGGCGGTCAGCTCGGAGTCTTTGTCCGCGGTGCGCCCCAGCTTGACGGCAGCTGCCCGGGTTTCCTCGGTGATGGTGCCATCCTTGGTCAATTGCAGCAGGTAGTCGGCATAGGTAACATAATCCAGATACCCATACTCCTCCCACTTGCTGTACATATAGGTCTCCTTCGCGTTAAACGTCTTTTTGCTGAACAGAGGGTCAGATGCAAAAATCAGCTGGCGATCCATCAGCGTAAAAATCATCACCATCACAATGACAACCATAATCGCAACCGAGAGGAAGCCGCGAAGGAGTCTGTTTACTACGTATTTCGTCATATTATCACTCTCGCTTTTACTGGCCAATCGGGGGACGGATCGATTGGGACCCGTCCCCCGAAAGACTGTTGTTTTTTTAGAATCGGAACTGTCTAATGGGAATTAGAACAGGCCGAAGCTCTTGGTCATACCGTTGCCGCCGGGCAGCAGGGTATCCAGGTAGGACTTGGGATCGCCGTAGTCGGGGCCCCAGCCGCCGTTGTTGCCGATGTTGAAGTTCATTTCAGCGCCGGTGTTGGGATAGTAGGTGGCGTTCAGCCAATCCTTCTGGGTGTCGCAGGGAACGATGTTCACGATGACAACACCGCCCAGAACGTTCTCAACGCTCTGCTTCAGAGCCTGATCCTGGTTCTTGAAGGAATCGTTGCCGGTGAAGCTGGCGATATCCAAATAGACAGGATTCTCAGCGCTGATTTCGTAGCCCTGTGCAGCCAACTCTTCGATGGCGATGGCCAGCTCAGCATTAGCAGCTTCGGGGTTGTACCAACCGTCGAAGCCAGTGCCCAGGCCGGTCTCCTCGTCGTAGGTCTTCATGGTGCTGCCATCGGCATCCAGCTGACGCTGACGGATGGTGCCGTAAGCGGTGCCGGCGGGGAAGGTGACGGACTCGCCGTTGATGTCAACGGTGACTTCCTTGCTCAGGTAAACGAAGTTGCCGGGGACGTAAGCGTTAATCATGCAGTTGTACTTCAGATCCTCGCCCTTCCGCTGTGCAACCATGGTAGCGCGGTCGATGGAGTACATCACAGCGCGACGGAAGTGAACATTGCGCATTGCAGCGTTGGCCAGGGTCTTCTGATCCTCGGTCATGGTGGAAACAGCGACGTTGGCATCGTTGAAGTTGGCGTAAGCCTTACGGTTGACGTTCATCCACTCGGTGAAAGCGGTCGCATCGGTATCAGAAACGTATGCGTACTCGTCGAACAGGCCGTCAGCCTTGGCAATCTCCAGGGTAGCGGTGTTCAGGCCAGCATTGGTGATGTCACCGGCCACCATATCCTTGTAGGTCTTGGTGTTGTCGGTGCCGTCGTCATACTTCCAGGTCAGAGTGTGGACACCCAGGATGTCGGGGTTGTAGTAGGAGGGATTGGCCTCAAAGACAATGGTGTTGCTCTCGGTGTAGCTCTTCACCAGGAAGGGACCGTTGTAAGCAATGTTGTCGGGGGAGGTGCCGTACTTGTAGTTGGAGGATTCCTTGGCAGCTGCGAACTCTTCAATGCCGAATGCGCCGCCCTGGCTCAGGAAGTAGCTGCGGTTCATGGGAGCGAAGATGTTGTAGCTCAGCATGGTCAGGAAGTAGGGGGTAGGATCGCACAGGGTGTACTCCAGGGTGTAGTCATCCAGAGCCTTGACACCGACATCACCGAAGTCGGTGGTCTCGCCGCTCAGGTACTCAGAAGCGCCCACGATGGTGCCGTCAACCAGCCATTCCAGACCGGCGGAGCAGTCCATCATGTGCTGCATACCGGCAACAAAGTCATCAGCGGTGACTTCGCCGATTTCACGGCCCTGAGAGTCAACCCACTTCACACCCTGACGGATCTTGAAGGTGAAGACGGTCATGTCGTCGTTGGACTCAACGCTCTCAGCGATAGCGGGCTGCTGAGTGTTCTTGACATCGTACATCATCAGGCCGTCGTACAGCTGAACCAGCGGACGGGAGTCGGCCTGGAGATAGGTGTTCAGAGCGTCCCAGGTCTGGGGGTCGGAGGCGGAGGGGTACTTGTACTCGTCGTCCAGGGTGTAGCCGTTCTCGGTCAGGTAAGCCTTGGCTTCGGAGATGTAGGTAGCAGCATCAGGAGCTTCCATCCACATAGCCTTCAGGGCATCGCGGTCGGTCGCCTTAATCATTTCCTTGGTGACCAGCAGAGAGTACTGGCGGTCGGAGTCATTGCCCCACAGAGTGCCGTTGGCAGTCTTGGGAACAGTGCGGCCGATGCCGTAGTTACCATAGTTGGAAGTGGTGGGCAGCAGCACGCCAGCCTCGAGCATCTTGGCCTCAGCCAGAGCTTCCAGTGCGTAGCGCTGGTCTACATCCATGCATTCCAGGGCGGTCATGTACATGTCATAGAACTCGCCCAGGATCTCGTCGTACAGTTCCTGGTCATCCTTTTCTTCCAGAGCGGGGACATCAGCATAAGCGCTGAAGACCATCGGAAGAACCATTGCCAGTGCCAGAACGATTGCGAGAAGTTTCTTCATGTTTGTTTCCTCCTTAAATACTTTTTGCAGGATTTTATGCATAACCCAAACTCGCCTCCTGCATAAATCATTTTTTCAAATGATTTTCGTTTATTTTACCACAGGCATCCCCGGAAATCAACCCTCTATTGAATTTTCCAACCGATTTTCATTCTCTTCTGTATTTTTCACATACGTTTCCTTTTTGCTCCCGTTTGTTTTGTCTATTTTCACAAAAGTTTTTGCCTTGAAATCATTGTTCCATATGGCGTGAACATTTTTTAAGATGATATGAAGTTTCTGCGGCCTATTTTTTTCCGTTGCCGCCCCCAATTTTACCGTTCCTCATCCCCATTTCCAGAAAGATGCAATTTTAAAAACGAGACTTGCAAGTTTCCGCAATGATACGCCGCATACCCGTAGAGGCGGATAGAATCCGCCCGAAGCTGACGGGACTGAGCGGTTCGTTGAGTGGTAAAAGCGTAAGTTTTCTGCCCCTTGGCTTCCCCCGAGGGTGTTGCAGAGCGCAGCGAATCTTTCAAAATT
>ERZ837910.3989-NODE-3989-length-15137-cov-11.150312_pt1 | contig 15137 bp, 10 predicted proteins | sample MGYA00519940_ERZ837910 | MGnify/ENA primary metagenome ERZ837910 (study PRJEB31850, sample SAMEA3708825) | human gut metagenome | biome: human gut; feature: human-associated habitat; material: faeces | place: China | collected 2014 ... | reverse complement strand
TTTAGCGCACGAAGATACAAAAAATGCTAATACGCATCTATTTATTCTTTAAAAAATTACGCCATTCTGTTATTATTCCACCACTTTAAGACGTACCAACTCTATTTTAGTGGCTGTAACCTTAATAATTTTGAACTGGAATTTATCAATCGTCACTACTTCATGCAATTTCGGGAAACTCTGATAACGGTTCAGGATCAATCCACCCACCGTCATATAATCATCTTCTTCCGGCAGATCCAGATCAAATGTCTCATTAACTTTTTCTATTTCCAAACGACCGGAAAGCACATATTCGTCTTCGCCAATCTGTTTGCATACATACGAAGTATTATCATGTTCATCCTCAATATCACCGAATATTTCTTCTACCAAGTCCTCCAGTGAAACAATGCCGGACGTACCGCCAAACTCATCCACCACTACAGCAATCGTTTTCTTTTGCTGCATGAAGAGTTTCATCAGTTTATGCGCTGCCATAGTTTCGGGCACAATGGGTACTTCTTTTACATTATTCCGCCAGTCGGCAGGATTGCGGAACATTTCGGACGAATGGATATACCCTACCACATTATCTATATTGCCGTCATACACTATAATCTTGGAGATGCCGGATTCAACAAAAAGACTTTTCAAATCTTCCAGAGTGGCAGTCAGGTCAACAGCTACAATTTCCGTGCGGGGTACGATGCAATCGCGTATTTTAATACTGGAGAAGTCGAGCGCATTCTGAAATATCTTCACCTCGGCATCCAGTTCTTCTTCATCTTCGGCATTATCGATACTGGACTGGACAAAATAATCCAGGTCTACTTTTCCAAAAGCCTTGTCCGAAGCTTCTTTATTGATCTTCATCCCGAACAGACGCAAGAAAAGGTAAGATAATCCGGAAGCCAGCTGAGACACCGGATACAAAACGATATAACAGATCAGTAGCGGAAAAGCGCATACTTTTAATACAAGATTGGGGTTAATCTTGAATAAGGTTTTAGGAAGGAATTCACCTGTTACCAAGATAATAAGCGTAGAAATGATTGTCTGTAACAACACTTCCACGAAATCATTGGAGATCAAATCGCCCAGGAGATGGACTTTGATAACTTGCGCCATGAGAATACCATAAATAACCAGCGCAATATTATTACCTACCAACATGGTAGATATGAAGCTATTGGAATTACGGAAGAAATAAGAAAGAATGCGTGAAGTCAACCCTTCCTTACGTTCCATTTCAAAACGCAGTTTGTCTACGGAAACAAAAGCAATCTCCATACCCGAAAAGAAAGCGGAGAAAGCCATAGTAATCAATAAATAAATATAGGTATCCATAATTTATGGTTTGATACTATCTTTTGGCAGACTACCAGTTTGCACGCTGTCTGCAGGAGCTGTGGCATCATCATCCACATAAAATTCACCTTCTGGCTTAAAAAACGTGTACTTATTCAATTGTTCATCAGATTCAAAACCAATGGCATAAATAATTTGATCAGGTTGTTCTATACGAATCCGCTGATCAGAATAAACCCTATGCTTATTCTGGTCCCAATATAACAAGTCTGTATCAAACTTCTCACCTTTGAGATTTTGAATATGCACATTACTCATCAGCTTCCACAACTTTTGCTTCTCATAATAATATGCCGTATCTGCCTGGATACTTGCATCTACATTAAATATAGAATCGAACTTCTCCAGATATATACCTTTCTCGAATGCCCAATAAGGTGGATTTTTCCGGTCAAAAACCAACCACTCTTCCGTATTGATTCGATAGCGGGTGACACCGGAGTCAGAGATCAAAGTCATTACCCCTTTCGTATCCATCACAGGCAATGAATCACGCTCGGTTATGGCATTTCCCAGATCCTTATGCCGTCCGGAACAGGCGGAAAATAAAAGAAGCATAACCACTGCCCCACAGGCAATGGTTATGCTCAAGCTTCTACAAAATAGAACGTTACTTCGTTGTGGTAACATATTTATATTTCTTATCGAACCGTTGTGCTTTCACCGATCCAACCGCCTACTGTAACGCGGTCACCGGCTTTAATGCCCAACATAAAGAGGTCTTCAGCCTTCGGTGTATAACGTGCATACGTTGAAATCAATTCGTTTGCTTTATCCGCTACTGTGGGATCTACAGCTTTAGCGCGTTGCAGTTTATCAATAACAACAAAATATGTACATTTATTCAAGGCAGCCTCATCATTCCAGTTCGGGCTGGAAGCATAAAGTTGTGCAAGCAAGATATAAGCATCACCATAATTCTCTTTGAAACTGATAGCTTTTTGCAAATAACCTCTAGCTTGTGAAAGTTTCTTCACATTGAATAATGTGGCAGCAACAGCATAAGCAATCTGAGCTTTCTTTTCATTATCACTCTCCAAATTCAGTGCTTCATCAAAGTATTTGATAGCCGTATCATAGTCACCCTTCTTGTATGCCATATATCCGCATCCGGTAGCGGCATCAGCAGTCGGGTCAATCTTATACATATAATAAGAAGCCTGGAAGTATGCTTCGCTTTCCGTACACTTCATCATCTTCAAGATAGAGATAGCTTTCTTCAGGTAAGTAGAGTCAGATTGGTTCGCTTCAATTTTAGGGCCATAAATACCCTGCAAAGATTCACAATCAGCGGTACCACTATTGATAAACATGGCTACAAGGTTTTCTTTCACTTGTTGTAAAGCAGCTTTCTTTTTTGCGTCATCTTCTGCGGCAATAGCAGCATCGGCATATTCGGAATCAGTCAGATAATCCTGAATAAATTGTTCTTTATGATTAGGATCACCTTTCAATTTATTCAAAGACATATCCAGGAAATAGTGGAGGATAGGACCTTTAGAGCCCCCCTTTTCAGTGTCCAGAGATTCTTTCAACCAAGCATAAGCTTGATTTACATCTATATTAGGAGCATAAGCAATGTAATTGATGGCTTTATTACCCAAAACCTCACCCACAGAAGGAGTACCTTTCAAATGCATAAAATCCGGAGTATATTTCATTCTCAAGTCAAAAACCTCCATCAACTCATCAAAATACTTTTTGTAATCAGCCGAATTACGGTCCTTTATATCATTCAAGAAGGATGATAATATTTTAATACCATCCGTGTATGTATAATACCGCAACGTAGGGCAATCCTTCAGAACTTCTTTCCACGGCAAATAAGCATCCTTAAAATTATTAGCTCTCACCGCTTCATGAGAAATACTACTGTTCTTATTACAATCTTCAGTCTGTGCGAAAGCGCTGGTTACTCCACCCGAAAGGAGCAAGACAGCTACAAGCGTTTTAATCTTCATTGTATTTAAATTTTAGTTGTTATATTGTCTATTCTTCAATTACTAATTACTGAACTTTACGTTTCCAGAACCATTGTTCATTGAATGTCACGCCAATACAAAGACGTAATGTATTCTCATTCAAAAATCTGCTTTCCGTACCTTGCATTCTCACATATTGTGCTGAAATACTCAATACAGAACGGCTACGCGGCAAAGGCAATCCAAAACCGGCAGTGACTCCATACTCATTCGCAGCACGCGCCCCATCTATCTTATAATAAGGTTTGGAATAATAAGCTCCCAAACGATATTTAATATGTGAAAGATAACTTCTTCCCAATAAATTAGGAACATACTCTGCACCCACAGCAATCTTGGCACGATTACAGAAAACATCCGAATTATTCATAAACGTCGTACTACTCCATTTCTGAAACATAACATCCGCACCCACTGTAAGGCGATCATCATATACATATGTCACACCGGCACCCAATGTCATAGGAATACCCATTGTCAATATTGTATCTTTTTGCGTCGTAGTATACCCCGTCGAAGAATTACCCTTCTGGTTTTGTATATACGCGTCATTATTTAAATCATGTCCCGGTGAAAAAACGACACCTAACGTAGCAACATGCTTCTTGCTGAACTGGTGTGTATATTGTGCACCGAAATCAAGTTTATAGCTTGTAATTTCCATGCCCGTAACCGTAGTCAAAGGCATTACAGTCGAATTAGACGGAAATGACTGGCTACGGGTATGTGTGATATCTCCCCAAAGATACGAAATATTCGCACCAACAGAAAGATTTTTAAATATTTTAAAACCCGCGCCCAAATAAAGTTGGTGTAAACCACCTTCACCAGCATAAGTCGTACTGGCTGAATTCTCCGGATATTCCGTGTTTTCCTGATAACTGGCCATTGTATAACCAACGTTGGAATAAGGCAACAATCCTATACTCATAGCTCCCCATTTGGAAAGGCGGAACTGCATAGTGATATAGTCAAAACTGGAGTTCTTGGCATTCTTTTTAACAGTTCCATCACTGAAGTTGGTATTCTGCATGGAAATCCCCCCATCAAACATAAAAGTCAACGAATCGACCGCCGTATAGGATGCCGGATTCAGATAATTGATATTGCCGTTGTCGCGCATAGCTGCCGCAACTCCACCCATAGCATTGTAAGGACCGGCATTTTCTGTCTGTAAACCGATTCCATATACAGAATATGGGGTTCCGATGTTGTCCTGTCCGTACACCTTAAAAATAAATACAGACAAGAATGTGATAAGAAGTATTCTTTTCATAATTGATGATATCGGATATATGATTCTTTTTTAGTCTTTATAACTGGCATAGTATACTCGTAATATCGGTTTTTCTTTAATAATAACCCGTTCGAAAGAATTAGTCATGTCTGGTAAAGTAAGTAAAAATTGCGGTTCCTTACCTGTGATAGGAGCCGTGTTTACTAAGTTTTGATAATAATCGGTAATATCAAAGATATATCGGTTGTTGTCTATATTTTCTGAGTCGACAACATATTTACCAACAATCGGGTTATTGGTGCTGTTATAAACAATATTCCCCACTTCATTATAAGTGTTTGTAGAATATACATATAAGGAAGAAGGTAGAGCAATGTCAGGGAAAGGCCATACTAAAGGTTTTAATTCGATTTCTGCTTTGACGACAGTTTTATAGGTTTCTTTTGTGTCAGGAAATGGAAGAATGAGTTTTATCATATAACCACTCATTCCCTGAGTTATAGCAATATCATTTTCGCTATAAGGAACAATGATCCGTTGGTTTGTCAGCGATTTGAATGGGTCTGCCGGTTGTGTATAAATTGCATTGTATTGATAAGCATTACTCTGAGTAAGTAACTTTAAATCATAATATTGTTTCACGTCTGTATCATGATAATGAAAGCGCATGAACAAGCTGTCCGGAAGCATACTGATTCCGATAATACAATTGTTATCTTCAGCTGTTTTTATAGCTAATCCTTTGAAATAATTCAGGAATTTGAAATAACTGATCGCACTATTTGCTGAAGGTTTAAATATGGGATCTTCATATTTCATTTTTTCAAATAGATCTATGAGAAAATCATTGTTCTCTAATTTGAACTCTGCTTCTTTCATATTTGCCCTTTTAGGGAGGAAAGAAACTCTGCCTAAACTATCTCCCCAGGCTATAGGTGCAACATTGTAAATATATTCACCTTTCTCGGTGTTCAGATAAGGAAGTTCGGATAAACGATAGAGATCGAACGTTTGTATTTGGGGAGAAGAAATTGTATCTCCCCATAATTTATTACCGAATTTGAAATGAAAGGTAACCGAATCCAATTTTATCCGCGCCGCTATGTTTGGCGTAGAAGAAGGTACAAGTTGGAAACAGGGATATGTAACGGTTGTTCCACTCATTTGGTCTTCATAACGCCCCATAAACATTTGGGAAATAGCATCTCCATATCTTCCACTGGAAGTGATGAAAGAGTCTAACCTGACCGTTCCTGTTTGTTCTATAAATGATGTTTTTACTTCTATTTGGTTTTCATTGTAAATTAAATCCTGCCCGATCGTAGTCAGATCATTGTTACAGGAAGATAGTACTAAGATAGTAAAGACTAAAAAAAATATGATTCGCATATATAAGGTATTTACTGATAATACGACGCGAAGGTATAACTATTTTCCAAAAATATGGCAAGTAGGAGAGGAATTTATTATTTTCTTACCGGGCTTAACTTACGGAAGTATTCTTTATCATTTATATACAGTGCTGGTTTCTGAAAGAGTAGTTGTGTTAAAAATGTATAATGGGAAGGTGATCGGAATATTATCTCTGGATTTGCTTGGAATTATAAGTAAAAAATGTTTAGTTTTGCCGGGAGAATTCAAATAGATAAACTGAAAAAGTTTATAATAACATAAAAATAAAAGTGAATTTATGAAGAGAGTAAATTTTTTATGCCTGGTTTTACTAGGATTGTTTTTTACTGCTTGCCATTCGAATGACGATACGTGGGGTGATTGGTCCCGTTCATTTTCGTTCGGAGGATTTCCTAGAACAGGAGCAGTTACTTTTACTATTGATGATGTTGTATATGTTGGATTGGGATATAATATCCAGCTGGATCAGCAGGATAAGACTTTGACCGATTTTTGGATGTATAAAGATCGTATCTGGACTCAGATTGCTGATTTTCCTGGTGAAGGACGTTATGGAGCCGTAGCGTTTGTGGTTGATGGTAAAGCTTATGTCGGGACAGGGTATAGACCTGATCAAAATACAACAACAGAGCAGTATTTTAATGATTTTTATTGCTATGATCCAAGTACGAATACATGGAGTGATGTACCAGTCACTTATTTGCCTGATGGTGCAGTTGCCCGTCGTGATGCTGTGGCCTTTAGTTTAAAAGGGAAAGGATATGTGGGGACAGGAATTGCAAAAGGTGCTCAGGTGATAAAAGATATGTATTGTTTTGATGGAACTAACTGGACTTCGGTTGGTTTTCCCGGGGATGCCCGTTGCGGTGCTTCTGCTTTCGTTATTGGGAATAAAGCTGTTATTTGCTTGGGAGCTGGTGCTACATCGGGAAATTATCGGTATGATGTATTGGTTTATGACGGAGATTTAGAAGATGTTAATAATCCGACAAGGGCTTGGATAACCGATAGGCACGCTTTGGTTGATAAAGATGGAATCGGCTGGGATAATGATTATAATCGTATACCAAGAGCGTATGCTGTTGCATTTACTTCAAATCGTGACGGGAAGATGAAAGGGTATATTGCGACTGGTACTGGAAATTATTCAAACACTTGTTGGGAATATGACATAGAAAGAGACCGTTGGGATGAAGTTACGGAATTACCGAGTATGATGTCTAGACGTTCTTATGCGGTAGGTTTTTCGATTGATAATTATGGATATGTCACTTTGGGAGGGGCAAGTGTCGGAAACGTTATTGATGCAGACATGTGGAAATTTACTCCTGGTATCGATGAAGATGATGATAACGATTATGCTGCAGGTGATTAATTGGTAAGGAAATTAATTCATATTGTAAGAAAAATTGCTAGATAAAGGTTCTTAAATTGAATTATCTAGCAATTTTTGTTTTTTGAATATTTGTACAATACTGTCGTATTCTGAATTGTAATAGTGTTTGTTTTAGAAGAATAAATGATTTGAGGTTTAGGTTAGACTTTTGTTTAAAATTAAGTATTATTTTCGATTGGAAATTTTAGGATATATGAATATTAGGTGAATGAATTTTGGAGGGTGTTGAGAATGATATTTGAAAAGCAAAATTGGCACTATAAAATATTTGTGTAAATGGAAATACGGAGTTCAAGTTAGAGTCTCGTATTTTTTATTTTATACATTTGCAAAATGAAGAAGATTATGAAAGAAAAGAATCAAGTAGTGCCCAATGAGGTGTTAAGCAAGGAATTCCTTAGCCGGTTTAAAACATAAGCCGATGTAAGCAAGTTCCTGAAGCAGTTATGCCCAGGTATTGGAAAAGATGCTTGAAGACGAAATGAATGCCCATTTGGGTTATGAAAAGAATTCTGTGGCAGGAAAGAACACTGGTAATTCTCGAAACGGCAGTTATCCGAAGAAAATCCAGACCGAACATGGAGAATCTGTCATTTTCATTCCGCGTGACCGTAACGGCCAGTTTGAACCGATAGCAGTACCCAAACATTAAAGCCGTGGACTTTCTATAGAAAAGCTTGTTATCTCCCTATACGCCAAAGGAATGAGCGTTTCTGACATAGAAGAAGAAATGCGTGAGATTTACGAAATAGAGCTCTCTACGTCAGCTATTTCTATTATAATAAACAAGGTAAATCAGGCCGTCCAAGAGTGGCAAAATCGACCTTTATATCCTTTTTATCTCATTGTCTGGATGGACAGAATAGTCTTTAAAGTACGGGATAACGACAAGATTATAAACAAGACCGTTTATCTTTGTGTTGGACTGAAACAAAACGGATTGAAAGAAGTCCTCGGCATGTGGATAGGTAAATCGGAAAGTTCTTCTTTCTGGATGGGGGTTCTGACTGATTTAAAGGCACGTGGAGTACAGGATATACTGATTACCCGTACCGACAATCTGAATGGATTTACGGATACCATCCGTACCTTATTCCCTCAGAGTACACAAAATCAAAACTTTCATTTCCTTCAGATGATACGGTGAAGAAAACTATATACCTATGGAGATTGAGAGGAAATGGACACAGCTTATTCATAACTGGGGATTGATTACGAACCAATTTATGCTTATTTTTGAAAACAGAATCCAAATATAAGAGAACTTATAGCTGAATCCTGTTGCCATTTACACAAAATTTTGAACAGTGTCTAAAAAACAATAAAATATGAACGAATGTTTTCTTGTTAACCGGTACAAAAACATCAAGTACACACATCACAACTCCAGCCCAACAACAAATATCCATTTTCCTATTTTTAATTTCTCAGACACAGCCAAATCAATAGCCGCCTCATTATTTTTCGTCTTGTCAGTCAAACCAACACATAAAGTATACTTTCCTCGTAATTTTGCCGGAATATCAAACTGACTCAGATAATTGTATGACATCCCCTTCAGCCATTCGGAAGGTTCTGCTTCCGGTTCTGTATGCAAGAATACAATCTCCTGTCTTTCATTCATCAAAACAAAGCTAACCTGATACTTATAATTCCAATTAGGATGATTATTAGGCAATACACCCACACCATAGTTTTTCCATGAATGAAACAAAGTCAATGTTCTGTTATTCTGTTCTACTTTGATATAATCCGGATAGAAACGATAACCACCCAAAGTTATAAAACGCTGAACTTGATCCGGTAATTCTTCTATCCAAAACTTACACTGTAAAGGCACACGCAAATCCAACGTGTTGCAATGATTGTCTAAAGCATCAGTCACAGAAACAATAAAAGCCTCTTTGAAATCGTTCATGGCAAAACGTTTGTCTCCTTGGAAATGCTTGTACTTTGAATTGTCACCATTTTGTGCGTTAAACCACCAGCATCCCTCACCAATAAGAGCTCTTTTCGGGAAAAGCTCGTCATGCACCATCGCACGTTCTTCATTAGAAAACCAAAAACTGCCTATACCATCCCTACGGGGAAGAAACCCCAACTTATCATATACAAGCGGCTTGGAGAATCTATAGTCACTCTGCGAAAGATTCATCACTGTAAGCACTTTTTTAAAATGCCTTGCATACGATCCGGTTACCTGTCGGATGACAGTTTCCAAATTCTCCTTCTTTTCGAGTGCTAAACCATGTCCTTCTCCCCATCTTCCCAATCCATACGCATCAATATAATCCACCTCATCCGGATTGTCATATTCTTTTGCGAAAGCTTCTACAAACTTATCCAGCTTTTCAAGAAATACCGGATTGTCATAATAAGGCTGAGTTTTGCCTTCATCATCTATTGGGCTTTCTGTAGCTCCGGCTTCGTATACATAGGATGGTACCCCATCTACGCCATGAAAAAACACCCTAAATGCCAGTTTAAGTCCTTTGTCTTTAGCTTTTTGTATATACCATTTATACTGTTCATTATAAATCCATGCATATTTACCTTCTTCAGGTTCCAGATCTTTCCATAGCATTCTGATATATAATATATTGGCATAATCAGCAGCCTTGCATTCTTCCATCTGCTCCCAAAAAACTTCGGGGGTATAGATGTTGCTTTTATTATGGCGTGTTCCCTGAAAAGACCAACCTTCTTCGTACATCATCCATCCCATGGCAGGATTTTTTAGTACAGTGATCAAATTCGGGGTATAATTTACCCATTTGTTTACTTGGGCTTGAAGTGAAGCAAATCCCAATAAGTACATACAGCACAAGAGAATTGCAGCCAAGCGTAAAACAGAAATGCTTTTCATATGATCAATAATTATCCAATTTGCCAAAAAATATATATCCTTATAGGAAAATCATTACCGGAGATTTCCCCATAAAGAAGATTAGTGTAAAGATAAGTTCTAATTTCTCTTTTCTTTAAGAAGTCAGGTAAAAGAACTTAGCTTCCGTGTCTTATTAAAGATAATTTTAAGTTTTCGGTGCAAATATACAATTATTATCATAAAGCAGATATGTTTGATAAACTTTTTATAAAAGACTTCACCATTTACGTAAATAATAAGAACCGGATATAGCCAACAAATTAAATGAAGCATCCATCTGACATTAATGTACACCGTTCAGATCAAGCATATCCAATCTGGAAAACAAATGGTAATATGCTATTGCTGATCTTTTATTTATAGTAAGAACAGACAGCAGAATACCCGGATTATTCCGTTTTTTTTGTCCTTTATACAGTGCCAATGAAGAAGTCTGCGTTTTTCCCCATATGGAAATACCTGAAGTATGTTCAAATGGAGCAACCCCACAATAGCAAGCAAATTTCCTCGGGTTGTCAAATCTTTGAAAATTGTCAGTAGTACACAGTAATACAATGGCATTGATTATTCCTATCCCTTTTATATTTCTCAATAGCAAGTAGTTTGTGTAAAGAGAACTACTGGCGGCTATCAATTACTCCATAGCCTCTTCCACCTCCAGAACCTTTTCTTTGATTGAATTGAGCTACTCTTCCAAAAAAGAAATAGATTCTGTCACATCAGCTAACTTTGCCATCTGGGAGAATGTTTCCAATAACTTTATGCTTGATACTTTTGCTTGACCAAATTCTCACGCATAATAATCCATCTTCTCAATCTCACCAAGTCTTTGTCAGGCAATTTGTATAGTTCTAATTTTCGGCACAGAACAAGACTTCGGATAAAGAGAGCTGATAATCTGCTATCCAAGCTAACAAGGATTGAATTCCTCCCGGAGTGTTATCAAAAGACTTGTTTCACAAGTCTTTTTCGTCCGCAGACATTAATGATGCATCGAAAGTTTTTTTCCATACATCAAGACTAACAAAATGAGAATAATTCATAACTTTGCATTTACAGTATTAAACATGAAAGAGAAACAACTAATACATTTATTAGATCGTGAGCCTACAGTTCTAACCGGCTAGGTTCTCCGATTAAGAGAGTTACAGTCTGATTCAACCTATAGTTATTTAAGACTAGTGTCAAAATTAGTTCACTGCAACTCTTCCTTTCAAATATACACTTATACTTTTATTGGGATATTTAATACTGCAAATGTAAATGTGTCAAAACTAAGATGACCTATCCAATTGTCAGCTGTAGGGCAGGATTTACCTGCCCGAAGACACAAAGCAAGCTGTTTTCGGGCGAACGAACTTCGCCCCTACGAACTAAACGACAGCATTATCCACGTTTTGACACACCCCAACCAAACGCAAGCAAGCTATTCTTAATAAATATTTGAAATAAGTTATGTGATAAGAGTGCAGTCTATTTATGGCACACCGCTAAAAAGAGAAATGAAAAAGTATGCAAACAGAACAACAGATAATTCGTATTAAACATTTACTAAACAACAAGAGCCTGTCTTTTATTATTGGGGCAGGATTCAGTAAAAACATGTCTAATAAATTTTTCGATTGGGGTGATCTTCTTAAGCCGATCATCACAGAAATGTATCATATAGACGATGAAAAAGAAATTGAGCATAAAATTGAAGAAATCGGGTATCTTGGAATAGCTCAAGAATATGTACGAAGGAAGGGATTTCATGAGGCTATTGATGTCTATATAGAGCAACATACCCCTACCATTTCAATTAAAGAAAATTCGGATGAACCAGAGTACATCGTAACTCTTAATAATGAATTTATAGAAAGCGCGGATGTCACTTGCCATAGGCTATTGTTCAATCTTGATGTAAAGCATATTTATACATTTAATTATGATAACTGTCTTGATATTATTGGCAATACCGGAAAAGCTCAAAAGCTCTTATCTGAAATAAGAAACCTCCAAAACAAATTAGAGTTTCTTGAACTCAATGAAGAAAAATTAAGTGGATATTTATATATTTCAATAGAAGACAATATGAAGGCAGTAAAGGTAAATTTACCAACTGCAATTCAGAACGACAACGGGGATTACAATCATTTTATTAAGACGCTTAATTGTAATTATCCCGAACTCAACTTGTTTACAGATAATATCTCACACATAAAGGATAACTGCCACATTGTTCAAAATGAAATAGCTCGCATTAAAGCACAGATATTATTGCTACAGAAACATCGTGAATCTGTTTATCAACTTATCTCATCATCTGAGATGTTATCTCTTACGGATGGAAAAAGAAGCATATTTAAACTGCATGGTTCTATTAGATTAGATAAAAGTGCCCCATATGGTTTTGATGGAGACCGCCATTGTAATTACATTATTACATCAGAGGATTATAAAGAGTATCCCATAAAACATGAACCGTTTGTTAATTACATGAAAATATCACTATTAAAAGGAGCTTTTTGTATTATTGGTTTTTCATGTGATGACCCAAATTTCCTATCATGGATGTCTTGGGTAAAAGAAGTTGTAGATAAGAATATAGAAATCAGGAAAGAGTTATCTCAAAAGAACTCAGCAAGATTTTTCTACATACATTCCGCTGATAAACCTCTATCTGAAGAAAAGAGATTATTATTAAAAAATCATTATATTGAATGTGTCGAGCTATTCAATCTATTTGAAGGTGATTGTCACAAAGTAAGAATTATACAGTTTCTAAAACAACTTTTGCCGACATCTTTATGTTATCCTAAAATTAAGAAAACATGGCATAGCATAAATAAATATATAAGTGATATTCAATACTCCAAAGAAGATTGGAATATCACCAAAATAAGTGAGGATATTAAATTCATTTATTGTTCTGCAAATGTAAACAGAATTCCGTTGCAATCCAATTCGGATTATCACAACAGGAACCATATTTTGCAGAGGTTGCAGAGTCGATTCCGAAGGAAATGGAATGCAGCGTCTGAACTTGAATTAATGTTAGCTTTCTCAGCCCTCAGAGAAGAACTTTTATTACCTTGTCATTATTTTGACGATGAGATATATAATCAGCTGATAGAAACTTGTAAAAATTCACTACAGTCAGATTTAAAATGTTTGTTACATAAGGAACAAGCTCTAACAAATCAAAAGTTTTCAGATACGAATGACCATATAAGTCCATTTATTCAGATTTGGAAATACTTGTATAATTTTGATTTCAAAAGTGCAAAATATCTTGTCGATTCATGGAAACCCTTAAAGGATAATCCGATTGATGAAGTGAGAAAACAGATGTTCAAAGCCCTTTTCTCTGAAGATGTATTTGAGGATATTCGTCCATTGACTAATCAAGATTTATATTATTCTATTCAAGATTATCTCAATGCACTAGAATTATTACCTCTAATTAGCCGAAATTATACCTTCGGACAGGATGGCAGCATGAATAATGCAATAGACTTCTCTGATGAGGTTAGTCAAATACAAACAGATTGCCCATATATAAAAAATGCAGACTATATTTTAAATAGATTAATAGAATCCATTAAAGAAAACAATAAAGCAATTCCATTTGGCAATAAATCACGGTCTTTCGATTTTGACAGTGACAATTCAAAGTTTATCAATTCATTTAAAGTATTAAGTATTCTTTTTGAATTGTGCCGACCTTTGCATATCAGTAATATAATATTATTCTCTATAGAAAAATGGAACATTGTTTGTGATAATCTCTATCAGGACTATCCCTATCCATGTCTATTTTATAGTCTTCAGTACAATGATGAGAAACTCACTAAGTCTGTTAGCCAAAAGATATTATATTGTGACTGTTTGACTCCCTATCTTCCTAATATTGTAAAATCATTATTTGCATCGTTAGGACAATCTGAATGCCCTAATTTCTATCGGACTCCTATAATGAAATCTCTTTCAATACTATTAATCGGTTTGGATGCCAAATTTTGGAATAGTGATTTCACGAAGTTCTTTGATAAACTACAACCTTATGCAGAAAATGGGACAAGGAAGTATGATGATTTAAATTATTCACATGAGAATTTTTATGAATTAGTGACATTCGGATTGACCTGGACATCTGACAAAGATTTTAAACTTAGAGTTATTTCCGAAATCCTTCATACTCATGAAAGTATTGATAATTGGAAAAATCTACTAATAACAAAAGCCTTAAAATCTCTTACTAACGAAGACTTTGTGACTTCAAAATATTATCAAGACATTTATCAGGATTTGCTTTGGTTATGTCAAAACGGGAATATCCCTGCACATATCTATGTAATATTAAACCTTATAACTTTACTTGATACTCAGACTGTGCAACAATGCTTGGAAAGGCTTCCAGAATCCTTGATAAAATCCGACTGTACTTTAATACAAGCTATACCTCATTATATCAAACAAGATTCGAATTTAGTATCAGTGATTAAACGAATAGTTTTGAAATCACCATTTTTGTGGCGTAATGGTATTGAGAAGAAGGGGATGACTATAGGATATTCATTTATTGATATTACAGGTATTTCAAACCAAATAGATTTTACTGCAACCGAAATGGAGGTACTTTGGGAAAAAATGAAAGTATCACTATATCAAATAAAAGAGGTATGTAATAATCAGAGAGAGGAGGAATCCACCTTCTTCATAAATCATTTTGCTACATTATTAGATGAAATGAAATCATTTATTGAAAGCAATACTTTTAAAGCAATCTCTCCCAAAGAATATGATGAAATCTATAACGAAATAATTTCATTAAGAGTATCTATTATTAGTTGATTATCAGTATTATACGCTCTAAACGGTAGAAAAGTG
>ERZ837910.3979-NODE-3979-length-15162-cov-11.263388_pt1 | contig 15162 bp, 15 predicted proteins | sample MGYA00519940_ERZ837910 | MGnify/ENA primary metagenome ERZ837910 (study PRJEB31850, sample SAMEA3708825) | human gut metagenome | biome: human gut; feature: human-associated habitat; material: faeces | place: China | collected 2014 ... | reverse complement strand
ATGCTTGCACAGGCTAACCAGGCTACACAGGGAGTTCTCTCCTTACTCGGCTAATCCCGGACTAATGCCTGATATATTGATAAAGGCGGCATAAATATGCCCCCGCATCGGAGAATTCCTCCGGTGTGGGGGTTTTTGTTGTTGGGACAGAGGGGTCAGGTACCGGTGTCCCAGAGAAAGTATGTGTGGTTGCTCTGTCAAAAAAAGGGAAATCTTAAAAGCTGATTAAAATAAATATAAACATGTGCTGTATTGAATTGCATTATCATTGATGATATAGTTATTATAAAAGATATTGGGGGATGTCTTGTTTCTGCAGGAGTGTAATGCTTCTGTGGAAGGTAACTTAAGGACATGGAGATGAGGGGATGGCATGCACTGGAGAGGAACAGAAGGTAATATATGGAATTTTAATAAGCCTGACTGGTACGGACTGAATGTGGTTGTGTACTCTCATTTCCGGGTATATAATAACGGAGAAGAGGATGGAAATACGAACACATTTAGGAAATGCCATAGAGGCGATTGATTCGCTGAAGGCGAGGTACGATAAGAATGTGAAGGAGCTGCTGGCTGACATACAGGTTCTTTCACGGATTGTGAAGCATACGGTAACAGAGGTGGAGAGTTTAAGCATACAGGAGATAATGGACTGCATTGACCGGAGCAGTATCAGGGTCGGTGTCGTTCCTGTTGAGCCGGGACTCACCAACATGGGTAGGGTTGAGAGCATCCGGACGGAGGATGCGATACCTAATGAAGACTATATAACCTATGACATCCGTTTTATGCTTGCGGCTGCGGCGATGGAGCTCGAAATCATAATAAATGTAGAGGCACAACGCAGCATGTCACACAGCAGGCTTGGCTATCACTTGGAGAATCGCATTGTTTTTTATCTTGCAAGACTGATATCCTCACAGAAGGGCATTAATTTTGCAAAGAGCGAGTACGATAACATTAAGAAGGTCTATAGCATCTGGATATGTATGGACGCAGACAGAACCTCGGATTCAATCAGCAGGATTTCACTTAAGGCAGATACGTTATTCGGTAAGCCTTGCGGCTTTCCGAAGCTTGATAAGATGTGCGGCATGGTCATACGCATAAGGAACAGTAATAATGCAGCAGAATCTAAGAACAAGCTGATTGCGATGCTTGAGGATGTGCTGTCGTCTGAGGACAGTGATGTGAAGAAACACAAGCTGGAAGATAAGTATGATATGAAGATGACGACGGAGCTGGAAGGGAGGATTAACGGTATGTGTAACTTGAGTGATGTTGTTGAAGAGCGTGGAATAGAGCAGGGAATGGAGCGTGGAATAAAGCAGGGAATGGAGCGTGGAATAGAGCGTGGAATCACAGGTCTTGTTGAAGTGCTGAGAGAGATGGGCATCCCGAGGGAGGCTATTGTAGAGAAAATTATGAAGAAGTTTTCCCTTACGGAGGAGAAGGCAAGGGAGTTTGTAAAGTAAGAAGAGATGAGCTTGGGACAGAGGGGTCAGGTACCTGTGTCCCCAAAACCTGATAAAATATAATACTTGCTAAATACTGTTGGACTTAATCCGCCATTTCCCGGGTGTATGGGATGGCGGATTTTTTTTTGCATGAAGGTATCATATACAATATGGCTTCGCATATATTTGGTTTTATGACGAGTAAATTTGTATCAAAGAGGATATTGACATATCGCGGCGATTATGCTAATCTTTATACAAAGCATATTTCATGGAAAATCTATATTTCTTATTTCTAGATTGCGTGTGAGTTATCATTTCACGGCAGATATTCAGGGGTCTATGCTTGAGAATCCATTAACTTAACAGGACAACTGATAAGCCGGGAGAGTATACCACACAAGAGTATATTGTTGTGTGATTACAATGTAATGAAAATACAATTCCTGTATACGGTCTGTCCGCATATATTGATACGGTGCAGTTCTATTATGGTGTTTCAGCATTATAGAGGGTACAGTATCCGGAAGGAGAAGAATGACAGAGAACGCAGGAAATACGGAAAATACAGGAAATACGGAAAATGTAAGAAACGTAGTTGCCAAAGAAGGTGTATGCAGTTTAGAAAATGCAGTCAATACCGAAAATTCGGCTGGAATGGCAGGTATGGAGTATGCAGAGAACACAGACAGCTCAGAAAATACACAAAATACGGAAAGCACAGAAGCAGTTCTCTCACAGGACAGACAGCTTATCAACAGGCTCATAGACAGGATGACATTGTTTGACGATGACCTTATGAGCCGCGTATTTGACAAGAATATCGCGGCGACCGAGCTGCTGCTGAGGATAATACTTGGAAGGAAGTTGAAAGTTATCAGTGCCGATGGACAGGTCGAGCTGAAGGGACATGAGGTTGGAGGGAGAACCATAACGCTTGATGTCAAGGCGCTTGACAGGAACGGAACAGAGATTGACATAGAGGTTCAGGGCAATGCCGAAGGAGCACATGTAAGGCGGGCGAGATATCACAGCAGTGTCGTGGATTCGAGGATGCTGAAGGAAGGGCAACGATTCAAGGAGATTAAGGACTCATATGTCATATTTATATATAAGCATGACAAGTTCAGGAAAGGTCTTCCGGTATATCATATAGACCGCTATGTGAGGGAGACAGGGAAGCGCTTTGAGGATGGTTCTCATATTGTGTACGTGAATGGAAACTATAAGGGTGATGATGAGATTGGTCAGCTTATGCAGGATTTTCACCAGACAGACCCGGAAAAGATGAAGTACGCCGAGCTGGCAGACAGCGTGAAGCATTATAAGGATACAGAGAAGGGACGTGAGACAGTGTGTGAGGCAGTTGAAAAGTATGGTGACAAGAGAGAAAAAATAGGAGAAGCAAGGGGCGAAGCGAAAGGAAGCACCAATGCAGTGAGAAAGCTCATGCAGAATATGAAGCTTACTGCGGAGCAGGCACTTGACATATTGGAGATTATAGGTGAAAAAAGAACAGAAATATTAGAGCAGCTAAATGAAAAATCTGATGTGTAATATAAGACTTTCTGTTTGGTACAGAGGGGTCGGGTACCGGTGTCCCAGAGAAAGGTTGAGAGCATCCAGACGGAGGATGCGATACCTAATGAAGACTATATAACCTATGACATCCGTTTTGTGCTTGCGGCTGCGGCGATGGAGCTCGAAATCATAATAAATGTAGAAGCACAACGCAGCATGTCACACAGCAGGCTTGGCTATCACTTAGAGAATCGAATTGTTTTTTATCTTGCAAGACTGATATCCTCACAGAAGAGCATTAATTTTGCGAAGAGCGAGTACGATAACATTAAGAAGGTCTATAGTATCTGGATATGTATGGACGCAGACAGAACCTCGGATTCAATCAGCAGGATTTCACTTAAGGCAGATACGTTATTCGGTAAGCCTTGCGGCTTTCCGAAGCTTGATAAGATGTGCGGCATGGTCATACGCATAAGGAACAGTAATAATGCAGCAGAATCTAAGAACAAGCTGATTGCGATGCTTGAGGATGTGCTGTCGTCTGAGGACAGTGATGTGAAGAAACACAAGCTGGAAGATAAGTATGATATGAAGATGACGACGGAGCTGGAAGGGAGGATTAACGGTATGTGTAACTTGAGTGATGTTGTTGAAGAGCGTGGAATAGAGCGTGGGATGGAGCGTGGAATAAAGCAGGGAATAGAGCGTGGAATGGAGCTTGGATTGGAACAGGGAATGGAGCGTGGAATCACAGGTCTTGTTGAAGTGCTGAGAGAGATGGGCACCCCGAGTGAGGTTATTATAGAGAAAATCATGAAGAAGTTTTCCCTTACGGAGGAGAAGGCAAGGGGGTTTGTAAAGTAAGAAGAGATGAGCTTGGGACAGAGGGGTCAGGTCCCTGTGTCCCAAAAACTTGATAAAATATAATGCTTGCGAAATACTGTTGGACTTAATCCGCCATTTCCCGGCAGATATTCAGGGGTCTATGCTTGAGAATCCATTAACCTATCAGGACAACTGATAAGCCGGGAGAGTATACAACACAAGAGTATATTGTTGTGTGATTACGATGTAATGAAAATACAATTCCTGTATGGCAGGTATGGAGTATGCAGAGAAAACAGACAGCTCAGAAAATACACAAAATACGTTCCTCCGGTGCGGAGGTTTTATTCATTCCATTATCAATACTTTTTTACCCTCAAACGCGAACCCATAATGCTTAATCCGTTCAACACCAATTTCCCTCGCGGTCAGCTCCGAATCATAGTTCATATCCTCTATCTGCTTAAGTGCCGCCTGCGCCGTGTCAGAAAGCGTTTTTTCCTCGGCCGCCTCATGCACCTTGAATTCAAGCACAATTCAAGCACTATTGTATTAAGCCTGCTGTCTCTTAAATCCAGAGGAATAAGCATCACATCATATCTTCCATAGCCACTCTCGCGGTTAGACTTTATCTCATAGGTGTCACGCAGCTCTGAAATCAGCCCGAGCACAAGACCATGATAGAACTTCTCTGGCTGGCTTCTTTCCAAAGGGTGCGTTCCTGTATCAAAGAAACTGAATGTGGTGGCGGCGACATGATTCATGAATATGTTCATTTCCTTAGCACTTCCATTTAAAACCGCCTTGACAAATTAACTATGTATCACAAATTATTATTTTCCACAAGAACAAAATGGGATATGAGTATTTCTGACCCACGTCATACAGAAATCATATTATGTTATTCCGGAATATGTAGAGGATGTTTTAGTTTATACAAAAGAGCAAACCTTATGTTGGAAAGAAGATAGACGGACTTCTTAAGATTAAGGGGATGGATTTGAGCGGCTGATATGGCATATAAAAAAGAATAAATGTGAAAAAATCACATATAATACAAAAGGTAATATTGATAAAATGATTGTTAGGGTGTAATATGAGATTATTACACATATAATCAGCGTGTTATGGAGGTGTATTATGTTAGTGAGATTTTCTGTAGAGAACTATCGTTCTTTTAAAGACAGACAAGTGTTTTCTATGGTAGCAGGAAAACATACGAGACACAAAGATCAGGTTGTATCAATAAATGGGAAAAGATTACTAAAAGCGGGTGTATTATTTGGTGCTAATGCAGCAGGAAAAAGTAACCTCATTAAGGCAATAAATTTTGGAAAAAATATAGCTTTGAATGAAATAAGTGCGGGAAGGATTATGAACCGCCAGTTTAGAATTGAAAAGGAATCATTAGGTAAACCTGGAATTTTTCAATATGATTTTTTTAGCAATGGTCATTTTTACTCATATGGTTTTGCAATATCATATCTGAAGCCTAAATTCATTTCGGAATGGTTATATATAATAGATGGAGATAAAGAATTTAAAGTTTTCGAAAGGGATGATGAACAGAAAATTACAACAGATATGAAATTTTCTGTTGCTGAGAATAGGCAGAGATTTGAAATTTATGCGGAGGATGTATCTGATGAAAAGTCATTTTTATCAGAGATTGTGAGTCATAAACTGGGAGAATTAGCGGAATTTAGACCTTTTTTTGATACAGAGATGTGGTTTGATTCGCTAATTATAATTTTTCCGCAAACAAAAATTAACGATTTCCGTCAATTTTTGATGAATGACAGCTTAGACTCAATAGGAAAACTTTTGAATTATTTTGATACAGGTATAGATTCTGTAACCGGAAAAGAGAATTCAATGGATGAAGCGCTTGGATTTTTGCCTGAGGAAGTAAGAAAAAATGTGATAAATGATGTGCAGGAAGAATTTGTTAAAAATGAAAAATCAAAAGAAATTTTTTCGGTTGAAATTACAATCGGAGGTAGACGTTTTAGCTTTTCAAAGAATGAGAGTGGTGAAATTACGGCAGCCCAGCTAATGATGAATCATGGAAATCCCAATGATTTGTTTGAACTTACAGATGAGTCAGATGGAACAAGACGATTATTTGATTTGATACCTTTATACAAAAAAGGAAAACAGAACTGTGTTATATTGATTGATGAGCTGGATAGAAGCTTTCATTCGAGGCTTACCATAGAATTTATTCAAAAATTTTTTGAAAAAACAGATGGAGATGCGACACAGTTAATTGTAACATTACATGACTCAAATGTAATGAACTTAAATATTTTAAGGCAAGATGAAATTTGGTTTGTTGAAAGAAGAAGTGATCACAGTTCAGAAATTTATTCATTGAATAAATTTAAGGAAAGATTTGATCATTCAGTTGCAAAGGATTATCTTCTCGGAAGATATGGCGCCATACCGAATTTTGGGATTGATTCATGGGATGAAGAGGATGGGGAATAATGGGTAACGTATTCAGGTTAAAATCCAGTACAATGTTTGTTCGTGCAGACGAGGAGATAAAGGAATCACCGTTAAGGGTTGTTTTTCTATCGGTTGAAGGAAACAAAACGGAAAGACAATATTTTGAATATATTGAGAAATATAGGGATAAGTTAGGTATAAAAGCTGCCGTTCACTTACACACATTGCAACGTGCTAAAAAAGATACTCTGAGTGCTCCGGAAGATGTGTTAGAATTGTTGGAAGAATACCTGGAAATAAGAAATATGTCAGCTTTACCAGAGAGATTACAGAAGGTTATTCCTAGTGAATATACAGATGTATTTATTAAAGAGTATTTAAATCAAGAGGTGGCATCATCTGACGAGCGTGTAAAAAAATTTGAAGCAATATTACTGGAAGCAGGAATAGACATTGTTTATAATAGATATCTGAAAGATCTTAAAGGGAAAGATGATGTATATGGGATTGTAATTGATAGAGATTATAAATCACATTCAGTACAACAGATGAATGATATTATAAAACAATGTGAGAAAAAAGGGTATAAATGTTACATCACAACGCCTTTATTTGAATTTTGGTTATTGCTGCATTTGGTTGATGCTAAAAATATTACAGGTGAAGAATTGACTCGTATTAGAATAAATGAGAATGTTTCTGATAAACATACTTTTACAAGTAAATGGGTTTCTGATTTGGCTGGGCATGTTAAATCAATAAGTGAAAAAAACTTTATTCAAAACTATTTACCGAAAGTGGATTTTGCTATTAATCAAGCTAGGGAAAACTTCTGCACAGATTTATCAGACTTGGTCGGGGATGACTTGCAGCCACAGAACAGAATGGGAATTGTAGGAACAAATTTACCGGATTTATTTGATTTATTAAGAGCGGATATAGTATGAAATTATAATACAAGTTCTTTGTCAATAGTCGGGGCGGTATCCTTCGGATACCGCCCAATTACTGTAAATATCCATACAATACATAATACAAGAATGTCCAAAAACCTGACTTTTGTCTCAAACAATTGTATTCTATCTCTATAGTGCAGGAGGTATAGCCATGAAAAAACAAAGTGTATAAAACCTGATAAAATATCACGTTGAAAAGAATGAAAATGGCTTTCGTAATGAGGCGATAGGCATTGCAAGGTACTTTGACAGTATTGGAGATGAGCAGTTAGCAGAATACATTATGGGACTTATTGCGGAATCAAACCTATATACTCCACAGGGAAGCGATTATGAGAGTGAGCTTCTTAAACAGGTTGATACCAGAGGCGTGGCACCGCTGTATCTGCCGACGGATATTTCGGAGGATGTTAAGGGAATAATCAATGCGGTAACATGGAACAAAGAATGTGATAAAAGTATGCAATCGTGCAGCTATACGATTTTATGGGAAAATACTATTGTATGGTTAGACGATTTTGCAAAAACTGTTACTGTATAATTATACGGATTCATGTAAAAAACAACGGTATAGCTATATATTTCCGTGAAAATATTGCCATAATAATATATGATTTCGTGAAAACCCAGTTGCAGAAATATGCAATTCTGTGAAAATAATACTAAATAATCACATAATTCCGTGATAAACTAAATAAAATACCATGAATTTTCGTGGATACAATCCCGCAGATGTGATATACTTATATAAAAAGCAATCATAAAAGGCAATTATAAAAAGCAGGCAGATTATATGGGGTGACGCTTTATGTATATAAGAAGAAAAATAGATGACTATTTGTTTCGCTGGAAAGAGGATAAAGACAGGCTTCCGCTTATTGTAAAAGGTGCAAGACAGATTGGAAAGACTGAGTCGATATTACATTTCGCGTATGGCAGTTATGCCAATGTTATGTATATCAATTTTGCACTTCAGCCGAAGTACAAGACGATTCTGTCGGATTGATATGAGGTTGATAATATTCTTAAAAATATTTCACTTATTGCCCCGGAGAAAGCTATTGTGCCACATGAGACAATTATTATATTTGATGAGTTGCAGGAATGCCCGGATATAGCAACTTCATTGAAATCCTTTAAGCTGGATGGAAGATATGATGTGATATGCAGTGGTTCTATGCTTGGATTTAACTGTAAAGATATTCATGGCAACAGTGTCGGATATAAAATGGATTATGACATGTATTCTCTTGATTTTGAAGAGTTTCTCTGGGCTAAGGGATACAGTGAAGCTGTGATAGAAGATATGCTGGGGCACATGCTGGATATCCGCCCTTTTAACGAAACGGAGATGGCAGTGTACAGGGCATTATTTTTGGATTTTTGTGTCTTAGGAGGAATGCCGGCGGTAATAAAAAGGTATATTGAGACGGGATTTTTTACGGATACGCTTGCGATACAGAGACAGATTATGATGGATTATGAGGAGGATGTACGCAAGTATGCGGTTGGGCTTGACCAGACGAAGATTATAAATGTGTTTAGAAGTATTCCGGTGCAGTTGGCAAAGGAGAACAAGAAGTTTCAGCTGTCGAAGGTGTCACATTCCGCAAGAACGCGCGAATATCAAGGCTGTATAGACTGGCTAAAGGATGCCGGTACGGTAACTGCATGCTATTGCATGGCGTTTCCTGAGCTTCCGGTCAAGGGAAATTATGATGAGAATAAGTATAAGCTGTATTATCCGGATACAGGTCTGTTAGTGTCGTGTCTTGATGATGAAGCTCAGGATGATTTGCGCTCCAACAAAAATCTCGGCGTGTACAAGGGTGCTCTGTATGAAAATTTTGTTGCGGAGGCATTTATGAAGCAGGGGCTGCCTTTGATTTATTATAGGACGGAGGATTCCCAGCTGGAAGCGGACTTTTTTGTAAGGTCTAAGAATGAACTTATACCTGTTGAGGTAAAAGCAGGAAATAACAGCGCTAAATCAATGCAGAATCTTATCAGAAACAGCAGGCACCCGGATGTAAAGCATGGAATTAAGCTGTGTGCCGGGAATGTTGGTGTGGGCAATGATGTATATACTTTTCCTTATTTTTGCGGCTTTTTGATGAAACGCTATATTTCATTGCAGGCTGTATTTGAGTAGTATAATGAGGCAGCAACTATGCAAAGGCTTCGGGATAATGCATAACAGGACAGAGGATTACGTGAAGATTATGGTGGAACTATGAGAATACTTTTTTACTGCTGGAAGGCATACAATCAGGCAGACATTATATCGGCACTCAGACGCCGGGGGCATACGGTAGACACGTTTGAGCTGGAGCTGGGCAATTTCGAGGTGGACGAGAATTTTACCGGCAGATTTATAGACAAGCTGTTTAATGGGGAGAAGAATACAGCCTGCAGTAATGTGCCGGAGGCACAGGAGCATGAATGTAATGAGCGCGGTACAGCGGAAAAGCTGAGCAGTGTGTATGACGCTGTGTTTTCTGTGAATTATTTTCCGATTATCTCCGATATATGTGAACAATTTTCGGAAACAGGCATCAAGTATATATGCTGGACGTGCGACAGCCCACTATCCACGATGTACCATCAGTCCATCTTTAACAAATGTAACTACATATTTATATTTGATAAGTTCTGCTATATGGAATTTAAGGAGCGTGGAGCGAATGTGTTCTATCTTCCGCTTGCGGCTGCCGTGGAGAGGGCGGATGAGGCGCTGGGGCATCAATACGATATAATAAACAACAGCATATACTATGGAGTTGTTGACAGAGAGTGCAAAGAACAGAGGGAGCAGAGGGAAAACAGAGAGCAGAGAGAACGCGGAGGGCAGGGAGAACGCGGAGAGCAGAGAGAACGCGGAGGGCAGAAAGCGTACAGAGAGTCAGACAGAAGCTTCTGCTCAGACCAGAATAAAGGTAATGAAATAAATCCCGGACATTGCCATTCGGATGAAACCAGCTCGGATTATCTATACGATGTCTCATTCATCGGCAGCATGTATCGCAAAAACTCCTATGACGAGATTAAGGATATGCTTCCGGACTATGTGCGAGGGTATTTTGACGCTCTCATGAAGCTTCAGATGGAGATATACGGTGAGAATTACATAGACGGAATGCTTACGGCGGAGATAATTGATGAGCTTAGCAGGCGTTTCAGGATAGAGAAGAGCGAGCGTTCCTTTTCTAATATTTCGCTGATTTTTTCGACTACGGTGCTTGGCTTTAAGATTGCACAGTTGGAGAGGTATAAGCTTCTGGGAGCACTGTCAAAGAGGTACGATGTCAGCGTGTTCACGGATGATGAGAATGCGGATTTTGTGCTAGCGCATAATATGGGGCCGGTGCGGTACTGGGATGAATCGCCGGTGGTGTTTTACAACAGCAGGATTAATCTGAATTTTACGATAAGAAATATCAGGAGCGGGATTCCTCTGAGAGTGTGGGATATACTTGCGGCGGGCGGGTTCTGCATTACCAACTTCCAGCCGGAGCTTGTGATGTATTTTAAGAACGGTGAGGAGCTTGTATGGTTCGAGGATGAGGCGGACCTTGTGAAAAAGGTGGGCTATTACCTTTCGCATGAGGATGAGAGAAAGCGGATTGCTTTGAATGGGCAGAAAAAGGTGCGTGAGCTGCATAATTATGATGTCAGGCTCAGAGCAATTGAAGAGGCAATTACTACATAATTGAATAACAATTTCTTTTGGGCAGTATCGGAATGGTATCGTCCAAAACTATAGCACAAAAGCCGTCCTTAATAAAAAAGACCGGTCTGCCTTACAGCGACCGGTCAAACATCATGCCTGTGTAGATTGATGTGGAGTAGGTGGAGGAAATAAGCTTGTGTGGATTCTTATATGCAACTACCTTCTTATTTATATACTCCATAGGGTTAATCTCAATGTTATTGATTCTTTTTCTCAAGGCATCCTTGAAGGCACTGAGGTTATTGAGATTGTCAAAAATGGAACCCGATTTAGCTGAGGCTGTCAGTGAATCGGAATCAACGGACAAGGTATTGTCATCGTTTACCGTAAAGCCGTTGCTCTCTAAGGTCTGGCGATAGCGCTTGACCGTGGAGGTGACGGTTGAGCGGAGCATACGCAGTTCATGTGTATCCTTGCTGTTGGATAACTCGAGAAAACGATTGTAGTTATCGGCGAGCTTGTTGTATTCATCAAGCAGGACACTGCCGTCCTTCATTGCGGTAACCTTGCCTTCACCATATTCTGCGGAGGTTCCGTGAAGTGTAACTTCATAACAGCCGTCAACGAGAAATGAATTGTTTTCAGATATCGTTGACCTGCCATTGAGGTCAAATACGGCATTGGATGGATAACTGTCAATATTATCAAGACCATACAGCTTGACTGCACCGGTTAAATGATTGGTGTTTCCCTCGGTTATTCTGAACTGTGTAGGGGAGCCCTTATGGCTTCCTGTTGTCTGTGAAGTAATCCTGAGTGCCTTCTGTGCATACTGGTTCTGGATAACCTCCGCATCAAGACCTATACCGGAGTGTGATATGGACTTGGCGAGCTTGCCTAAAATAGTGCCGTTATTGTCATCGTCCTTGACGGTGAATTCGAGTGAGTATGTGCTGTCGTTGTTCTCAATATTAAAAGAGTAAGTCCCCGGAAAGAGAATCTTGGCTCCGGAGGATACATACTCACCTATGTTGACCTGTGGTGAGGCAAGCTGCTTGACATCGAAGGTGAGTTCACTGTCGTCCGGCATGCTGCTTCCTGAATAGCTGACCGTAACCAGAGCAGGATTGTCGGATATAGCGGTAATTCCTATAGGAGCAGTGTCGTCTGAGATGTCGGTAATGTCGCTCAGGGTATCAGTAAGCGCACGCGCAGCTTCCTTGATGTCGATGGCGAGCTTCTGGGAACTCTCAGACATATCTACCTTATATAATGGGGAAGCTCTGTTAATCTTTACAATGTTGTTGTATATATCGCGCAGCTCACTCTTCTTGTGGGAGTCATGGCGTGATATCGTTCTGTTTCCGTATGTACTTATATAATAATCATATACACTGTTAATCAAAAGTGTCACCTCCGTGTGGCGTAATTATATATAGTGACTGAAAATCCGTTTGCAGCCATGATGAATATAAGTTCACATAAATTTCACAATCTGATTAAGGTAAATATAACATATAATAGGAAGAAGTACAATAAAAATATTAAAAAAAAGCTTGACTTACAATGTGCCCTATGATATTCTAAACTAGCTATGGAAGAGCTAAGGCTTTTTTTTTATGCCTTAAAAACACTAATTATTAAAAGAAACTAATTGGAGGTGGAAGTTGTGCGTGTAAAGATAACATTGGCATGTACAGAGTGCAAGCAGCGTAATTACAACATGACTAAGGACAAGAAGACACATCCGGACAGAATGGAGACAAAGAAGTATTGTAAGTTCTGTAAGTCACACACATTACACAAGGAAACAAAGTAATTGGAGGTAATTATGGGCGATTCTGAAAAGAAGAGTAAGAAGCCGGCTGCCAAGAAGACAAGCTGGTTCAAAGGCCTTAAGGGACAGTTCAAGACTATCTCATGGCCGACCCCGGAGACCGTCGGTAAACAGACCGGTGCGGTTGTGATTATCTCAGTTATTTTAGGTGTGCTGATAACCGTTATTGATATTGTGTTTCGTTTCGGTTTAGGGTTCTTAGTAAAGTAAGGAAAAGGTGGATTAGGAATGTCAGAGGCAAATTGGTATGTAGCCCATACCTACTCAGGATATGAGAATAAGGTTAAGGCTAACATTGAAAAGACAATTGAAAACAGACATCTTCAGGATCAGATTCTTGAGGTTCTGGTACCAATGGAAGACGTTCAGGAGGTTAAGAACGGCGTTACCAAGCAGGTTCAGCGCAAGATGTTCCCTGGTTATGTGCTTGTGAACATGATTATGAATGATGATACCTGGTATGTTGTCCGTAACACCAGAGGCGTTACCGGCTTTGTCGGACCGGGATCTAAGCCTGTTCCTTTGTCAGAGTCCGAGATTAAGGCGTTAGGCATGGGCGATGTCATCCTTGCAGCAGATTCAGAGTACAAGGTTGGCGACAGCATCATCGTGACGAGCGGCGTCTGGGATAAGACAGTCGGCATGATTAAGAGCGTCAACGCAGGCAAGCGCAGCGTTACAATCAACGTCGACATGTTCGGTCGTGAAACACCGGTTGAGTTAAGTTTCACAGAAATTAAGAAAATGTAACAATTTTTTGATGCGTCCGTCATGCATTGTACATAATATATACACGGCATGCGGAAGTGGGAGGGATTTCCCCGCAATTACCACATTATTTAGGAGGTGCCAAAATGGCAAAGAAAGTAGAAGGTTATATCAAATTACAGATTCCAGGCGGCAAAGCAACACCGGCTCCACCAGTTGGTCCTGCACTTGGCCAGCATGGTGTTAACATCATGCAGTTCACAAAGGAGTTCAACGCAAGAACAGCAGATCAGGATGGAATGGTTATTCCTGTTGTTATCACTGTTTACGCTGACAGAAGCTTCAGCTTCGTAACAAAGACTCCTCCAGCAGCAGTTCTTCTTAAGAAGGCTTGTAATCTTAAGTCTGCATCAGGTGTTCCTAACAAGACTAAGGTCGCAACAATTAAGAGATCTGAGGTTCAGAAGATTGCTGAGCTTAAGATGCCGGATCTCAACGCAGCATCCGTTGAAGCAGCTACAAGCATGATCGCTGGTACTGCAAGAAGCATGGGTATCGTTGTAGAGGATTAATTTGAATTAATTTCGGCACGGAGCCGAGCACAAGACGTGGGAGGGATTTCCCCGCAAATACCACTAGGAGGTTATTGATAATGAAAAAAGGTAAGAAATATACAGAAGCTGCCAAGTTAATCGATCGTACAATGGCTTACGATACGGCTGAAGCAGTAGCTTTAGTTAAGAAGGCAGCAACTGCAAAGTTTGACGAGACAGTTGAAGCGCATATCAGAACAGGTTGTGACGGACGTCACGCTGAGCAGCAGATCCGTGGTGCTGTAGTTCTTCCTCACGGAACAGGTAAGACTGTAAGAGTCTTAGTTTTCGCTAAGGGTGACAAGGCTAATGAGGCTGAGGCAGCAGGAGCTGATTATGTAGGCGGCGAGGAGCTTATTCCAAAGATCCAGAACGATGGCTGGTTTGAGTTCGACGTAGTTGTTGCTACACCTGATATGATGGGCGTTGTTGGTCGTCTTGGTCGTGTACTTGGACCTAAGGGCTTAATGCCAAACCCTAAGGCTGGTACAGTTACTATGGACGTTACTAAGGCTATCGAAGATATTAAGGCTGGTAAGATTGAATACCGTCTTGATAAGACAAACATTATCCACGTTCCAGTTGGTAAGGTTTCTTTCGGTTCTGAAAAGCTTCTTGAAAACGTTCAGACTCTTATGAGTGCTATCATTAAGGCTAAGCCTGCTTCAGCTAAGGGTACTTACTTAAAGTCAGTTGCTTTAACAACTACTATGGGTCCTAGTATCAGAGTTAACGGTGCTAAGATTTCAGAATAATCTTTGAATAATTAAATTTTTTAGACCTCCGATTTTTCGGAGGTCTTTTTGTGTTGCGAAAAAAGTCGAAAAATGTCGACACATATAGAATTTAACGAGTGAAGGAAATTTACGAACAATATAGAGATAGTGCTATTGCAATAATATGTATAGTATGATAATATTAGATTGTAAAATAAAAATAATTGTTAAATACAAAGCAATTAATGATTATTTTATTTATAGTTTAAATTTGCTATGTATATGTTTTTAGGATTAAAAGTATGTATATAGTATTAAACCTAATAGGGGTTAAAATTTAAGTAAGTATTTTTTATTTACAAGAGAAGAAGAGGATAGGAGGAATTTTTATGTCAATCGAAACATTAAGTGTAGGTAATAATTCT
>ERZ837910.3977-NODE-3977-length-15171-cov-26.999603_pt1 | contig 15171 bp, 17 predicted proteins | sample MGYA00519940_ERZ837910 | MGnify/ENA primary metagenome ERZ837910 (study PRJEB31850, sample SAMEA3708825) | human gut metagenome | biome: human gut; feature: human-associated habitat; material: faeces | place: China | collected 2014 ... | reverse complement strand
ATCCCTTACGCAGAATGACTTGTAGTAAACGAACTTTATGGTGCAAAACACCTATGATTAGCTCCTATTAGGAAAACACACTGTCAAAGGGGTATGTAGCGGGGGTTAGCCCGCTACTGCGGGTTTTGTGGTGTTGATTTCAATGTATTCTGCTATGCGTCTAAATTCATCCGCAAACTTAAATCTCACACTAATGTTTCCATTCTCATAAACCTTGATATGGTCGATCAGCTCAACGAGAAGTTCCCGGGAAAGCTGGTCGATATTTTGATGCTTTGTAAAGGCCACCAATGCGGGATGTTCACTCTTTACACCGTTTGCCAGTTCCGCCCGTTCAGCGTTCAGCCGGGCCAGCACATCCGTAAGAGCGATGGTCTGTCGTTCATAATCGGCTTTCATATCCCGGTAGTCCTGCTGGGTAATTTCCCCGTCTTTCCAGTCTTGATAAAGGGACTGCTTGTAGCGGCTGATTTTTGCCAGTTCCCGCTCTTTCGCAGCAATCAGTTCTTCCAAACGGATGGACTGGCTCTTTTTGACCGGGGCGGTGTTAATGCGGGCAATCATTTCCGAGTATGAAACAGCCAGATGGACTTGCTGTTGTACCGCAAAGAGGACAGCGGCCTCCAGACGGTTATGCTTGATTGAGTGCATTGTGCAGGCTGTCCGGGAGCGGTTCTTGTAGGTGGAGCAGGCATAGTACACATTATTGTTGTTGCCTACGCTCCGGGTAATTGCCCGCCCGCAGTCAGCACATTTCAGAAAACCGCTGAACAGGTGGACTTCCCGGCCTTTTGGAGAAGTACGGGTATCCCGCTGTAAAAGGGCCTGTACCTTATCAAAGGTTTCATAATCAATGATTGCCTCATGCGTACCAGCTACTTCCACCCATTCTTCACGGGGAACGCTTTCAACCTCGTGTACCTTATAGCTTTTTACCCGACTGCGGCCCTGTGCCAAATCCCCGGTATAGGTGGGGTTCGTCAGAATGGAGTGGATCATACGGGCTCCCCACATAGGATCGTCATATCCTCTTGTTGAAACGGGTATGCCCTTTTGCAGTTTATAAGCCGAGGGGCTGGGTACGCCGTGTTCATTCAGATACAAAGCGATGGCCCGTTTCGATGTCCCTTTTAGGAACAAAGAGAAAATAAGTTTGACGATTTCAGCGGCATCGGGATCGATGATTAACCGGTGCTTGTCCTTTGGGTGCTTCACATATCCATAAGGAGCAAATGCGCCGATGTACTGACCGTTGCGCCGCTTGTAGTCAAATACCTGGCGAATTTTCTTTGAGGTCTGGTAGCAGTATTGATCGTTCATCACATTTGTAATCGGGACGATAATACTGGAAACGCTGTCCGGGTTGAGATAGCTGTCCACATTTTCAGCAAGACTGATAAAACGGACACCCATCTGCACAAACAGGTTATCAATCAGACTTCCCGCATCACTGTAATTTCTCGCAAAACGGGAAAGGTCTTTTACTACCACGCAGTTAATTTTTCCGCTCATTACATCGGAAAGGAGCCGCTGGAAGTTCTCCCGGTTGGCGTCCGTTCCTGTGTGTCCATCGTCTACATATTCGGAAACACTTTCAAATTCTCCGATATGCTTCTGGTAAAAGTCATTGAGCAGATCACGCTGGTTGATGACGCTGTTGCTGTCGTCCTTTCCCTTTTTCAAGTCCTCCTTGGAGAGCCGGATGTATGCGCCCAGCCGCCAGCGGCGGACGGTATAAGAGGGAGAGAAACTCTGTTGCAATCCTCTGTTTTTTGTTCGTGCCATTGTTCCTCCTTCCCTATCACATTACATCTATATTATACCTCTGCCCGGGCGGGACAACAAGGATGCCTCCGCCTCGGGACACTTTGTCTCGAAGTAGAAACGGGCCATAACCGAAGTTACAGCCCGCTTTTTTGCCGGAGCAGGAAGTCCGTCAGCGTGTCCTGCAAGGACGGCCCGCTTTCCGCAAATTCAATTTTTACACCGATCCCGCCGATGCAAAAGCAGTATGGATTTTCTACCGCCTGCAAAAACAGAGCGATCCGCTCCTCCCGGGGGAGAGAGGTGTCAAAGGCCATACCGCTCACATCCGGCAGGGACTCGGGAGCCACTGCGCCGATGTCAACGCTTTTCATTTGTTCCAGTTCCTTTGCCGTTAATCTCACGGTAAAACCTCCTTATCAAAAATAGGATACGCCTCCCGCATATCGTGGGGAAACGCAAGAGGGCAGCACCTAAACGATGCTGCCCTCTTGTCTCACTCCATGTAAGTATAAAATAGAGAACGCCGCTCCCATTTTCTTGCCCTGTCCAAAGACAACCATACTCAGAGCGGCGTTCCCTCGCAGATAAGAGGGCAGCTGGGGAGACAGGCGGCCAGCCTGTCCTATGCCGGATCGTGGCCGTGGCTTGGCCCAGCCCAGTTGCGGCGTTGGCGTTGTTCGCTCATTCTTCCAAAGAAAAAGTCACAGCGCACCCGCCGCCCGGCTCCCCGGACTATGCCCGGGGCCGCCGCTGTTTATCTGCGGAAAGAAGAATATCTTCTTTCATAAACCGAGACATTTTTTCATCATTTCCAAGTGGGGAAAATGAAAAAATCAAAAAGTTTTTTTCATGCGCTCAAGGCCACGCTTGATCGACTGGCGGACAGACTCCTCGTGTACGCCCTCGGCCTCGGCAATTTCCTTGATGCTCTTTCCGAGAATGATGTGGGCATCAATCCTGCGGCCCTGGATCTCCGGCAAAGAGTTGAGTGCGTTCCACAGACGGATGAACAGCTCCATGCGCTCCAGAAGCTCCTGGGGCGTTGGCTCATGCAGGCAGGCGGAATATTCGATCCCGTCATCGCAGTCCAGAGAATACTGCGCCTTATGCCGGGAGAGCCGCCGCTGGTAGGCCATTTCGTGCCGGGCATCGGACACAAATACTTCGGCTACCTCGTCAGAAACCTCGATAAACTGATCCTGTGTGTACCAATAATAAAAATCCTTCAGATTGATTGTAGTCATAAATAAACCTCCGTTTCGGTGTTGGGTGGATGAGTGACCGAAACGGGGCTCGGCGGGGAGCGGCACCCCGGGGAGCCGCCCCGCACCTCGGGACAATTTGTCTCGAAGTACAAAAAAGCGCCCGCACAGCAAGACGCTATGCAGACGCATGAAATTACATTATCATAATTGTACTGATATATTGTACCAGCGTAGCCGGACAGTCCAGGAGGGGGAGCTACGCTTTTTTTAGCTGATAAAGGTTACGAGGACTGGGAAAAAGCAAAATGAACACGGCAATACCTCCAAGGCACCGCCGTGTCCTTAAAAAAGGGCGACTTTAATACACCCTCCGTATTCTCATTTTTGAAAAAAGAAAACGGCGGCTTGAAATTTTTCATTTCAAAACCGCCGTTCTGCGCCGCAACACTCTGGCCGATAACAACGGTCTTGTTGTGTGGTGTCAAAGAACATCAGCGCAAAAGCTATCAAAAAAAGAGCCGATAATCCGTGCGCCTGCTGGCTACGGGTTATCGGCTCTGCGTCTTTGCGTCTGGCTCTTTGATAACTGACATATTCAGTTGTTTCACATTGATTAGAGTTTCTTGCTTACATTTGGGGCAAAAAAGTGGGAAATTATGAAGTATTGTGTCTCTACGAACTTTGATCCGAGTTTTATTTTTGCATATAGGACATAATATCCATTTTACGCTTTCCATAGCATCACCAGTTTCTTTGCGCTTTAAGTATGTTTACGCTTAAAGAAAGAAACAGATAAAGCGTAGGATAGCACAAAAAGTATAGCAACGCCCACAAATGTAATAACCATGCTAAGTTCAAAATGCTCCACAACAAACCACATGATTGCATTGTTAGTCAGTTTTGACCAAATACCAAGGATAATCAATAGTATTACCATAATAATCATTGCCGCAAATCCAGCGTTTACTCCCAGTGAATAATTTGAAGGAAGAATAAAGGAAAGAAACAGCAATGTAACGCCGAGGGAAGCAATGGAAAGAAATACATAAAATCCAAATCGGTATGCTGGGAAGCAAATAAATGAAATAGTGTTTACACCCAATGCAACAGCAAATCCAACCAGCGACAAAATAAGAGCAAACGCATAACGGCTTTTCACAATCTGCGTTTTGGAAACAGGTAAAGAAATAGCATATTTACCCCATTTCCATTGTTCGTCGCAAGTTGTCAATGACATAACCATAGAGGCGACTTCCATAGGAATGAGCAGAAAACTAATATATATTGCCCCAGTCCCTTCCAAAATAATCATCAGTGCGATAATGATGGCTACATCCATAATGAGCCGAGGGACACCATACTTCTTCTTAATGGTAAGAAAGTCCTTTATCAATAAACCTTTCATTGCAATTCCCCCTTTACATAGAACAACATAATTTCTTCTATCGTTGCTGGACTGACAATCGCTTTGGGATAATTTTTTGCAGCCTTATTGCGATTTCGTACTAACACTTTGTATTGATAATCTTCTTTGCGATAAGCTATGGTATCTGTTTTGTCAAGTGTGTCAAATATAACCGAACCACAACTTACAATGCCGTAATTATCAACCAGATCATCTTTATCATGGCTAAAAACTAATTTACCTTTATGGATAAAGGTAATGTAGTCGGCAACTTTTTCCAAATCGCTTGTGATATGAGAAGATACCAGTACGGAATGATTTTCGTCCTGCACAAAATCAATCAGCATATCCAGAACATCGTCTCGTATAATTGGGTCAAGTCCACTCGTTGCTTCGTCCAAAATCAATAACTCGGCCTTGTGAGAGAGGGCGACAGCAAAAGCAAGTTTGACTTTCATTCCTTTTGAAAAATCTTTGATTTTCTTGTCTTTTGGCAACTCGAACTTCTCAAGGAACTGGCGGTAAGTAGCCCATTCCCAACCGGAGTAAATCCCGGCCATATATTTCCCAATTTCCATGGGAGTAAAAATGTCGGGGAAATGGTTTTCATCGAACACAACGCCCAGCTTGCTCTTGATCTCTATTTCATTAGAGATATGGTCTTTCCCAAAAATCAAGATTTCTCCATCGTCCTTCTGTATTTCATTTAAAATACAATTAATTGTTGTAGACTTTCCGGCACCATTTTCACCAATCAGCCCCATAATTACACCACGGGGAAGTGTAAAGTTCAATTTGTCAAGTACAAAATCTCCGTAGTCTTTTGTGAGGTTTTTGACCTCCAAAGCACTATTTGTCATTTAATCATCCTCCTGATATAAAAGTGTAAGTAAACTTATTAGTTTATCAAGATTGATACCACTTGTGCGGGCAATTCCGACTGCTTCTGAAAATTTTTCTTCTATCTTTTTCTGCTGTTCCTCCAAATAGAAATCTTGATTTTGAGCTGAAACATAACAACCTTTTCCAGCAGTCGTTTCAATGAAACCATCCTCTTGCAAAGTCGCATATGCTTTTTGAACAGTCAAAATGCTAATATGCAATGATTTTGCAAGCGCACGAACCGAGGGTATTGCTTCACCCGCTTTCAACTCTCCACTCATAATCGCAGCTTTTATTTGTGTTGCAATCTGTTCATATAGAGGACTGCTTGCTTTGTTGCTAACGACTATTTCCACATCATCACCCCCATCTGTTTTATACTGTATTACCATAACAAGTACAGTATAACACAGATAATAACGCCTGTCAACTAAGCAAGCTACTTCGCAAATATGAAATAAAACAGTCCATAAAAATAAAATTTTATTTCGTTCTCATAGTCAAACCCGAAATGTAGAATAATATATGGGTGATATGAGAATGTACCAAGACGAAAGGCGGCTTGATTTTCATGCTTTAGGCCGGGAGATCAAGCGCAAAAGAGAAGCCAAAGGCTGGACACAGGAATACCTCGCGCAGCTCGTTGATCGTACACCTCGTTCCATTATGTATTTTGAAAATCGTGGTCAGCATCCGAGCTTGAATACCTTTTATAAAATTGTCACTCTGCTGGATATTTCCGTTGATCAATTCTTCTATCCTGCCAAACAGAATGAAGAAAGTGATTGCCGCCAGCATATTGACAGGATGCTAAACTCAATGGACGAGAATGAATTGACGATCATGGAAGCCACCGCAGAGGGAATACAAAAAGCCAGAGAAACGGAGGGAGCGTAAGAAACGGCGCTGCCTCCGTTTTTTCGTGGGGGTTCCGGGGGACGCACTAACGGCAAGCAGGGCAAGTGTAGCCACACTTGCTATTTTTGCATCCCGGCGGGCTGCAAAAACGCTTGTTGGGGAGCCTCCCCAAACCCGGCTTTGGGACATTTTGTCCCAAAGTAATTTGTCTGAGTCACCGTTCGCTATCGCTCCTGTTCCTTTTTGCGCTGGCCGTCCGTGACGCCCAGCAGATGGTCAATGTTGCTCTTGACCGCCACGGACTGCCGCATTTCCTCCTGCGCCGAGCGGTACTCGGCATAGAGTGCCTTTTTCCGCGCCGCCAGTTGGCGGCGTTTTTCTTTTAGCTCTGCCATCTTGGGCAGCTTCTCGCCGCCCAACAGCTCTCCCATTGTGGCTTTGGCCGCCCGGTAATCCGCCAGCTCCGCCTCATGCTCGGCAAGGTATTTCCGGCTGTACTTGGCGGCCTTGTACCCGTCAAAGACGGGGCGGGTCTTGGCGTACCGCACCACGGCTCCCATCAGCTCAGATGTTGCGGACAGGTCAGCCTCCGTCCGCCGGAGCTGCTCGGTCAGAGCGTGAAAACGGGAAACGGCGTCCTCGGCCTTTGCGGAGAGCTGGTCATATTCGGTGATATTCTGCTCCTGCATGAATTGAAGTGCCGCCGCCATCTGTTTAAGGTTATAGACCTTTGCCCACCGTACATAGGCCGCACCCTTGTCAGAGCGCAGGCGCTCCTGTATATCCACAATCAGATTGACACGGCGAGGGGCGGCAGGCGCAGGAACAGGCTGCTCCGGGAGTGGGCGCTCCCCGGCGATGACAGCCCTGATGTCCTCGGGATCGTAGCCGTCCCCGAGGGTGGATGCCCGCAACCGGGTAGCCCGCTCCTGCCCCGGAACAAGAAAAGAGATCGTACCGCCGCGCCCATGCTTGACCGTGAAGCCGGACGCCTCCATGAGCCGGAGGAAAGCGTCAAAATCGGCAGGGCGTTTTGCGAGAGCTTCATTGATGGCAAGCCGTAGCTGCCCCTTATATGAGGGCTGCCGCGCTGTCCCCAGCCACGCCCCGTAATGGAGAAATCGCCCCTTGCTGTGCAGCTTGGGGTTGGTGATGACGGACAGATCATTTTCAAGGCAAATGCGGTCAGAGAGCTGCCGCACCGCACGGCCAGAGCCGATGAAGTCCCGGAACTTCCGAGTGCAGTCCAGCGAGGTCGAGTTATAATAAATGTGATTATGGATGTGTGCCTTGTCCGTGTGAGTGGCAACGAAAAAGGCATACTTGCCCTTTGTCCAGCGCATCGCCGTTTCATAGCCGATGCGGTTGGCCTCCTCCGCCGTCACCTCACCGTGAGGGAACGCCTGCCGGATCTGGTAGCACAGCGCCCCGTGTCCGGCCCTGCGGTCGGTTTCGCCCTGATACTGATTTTTGACCAGCATGAACTCGGCGTGTGCCGTGGCCGGATCGCAGAGGTAGGAGGAAACGGCCCCCAGCTTCTCCGGGTTCAGGCCATAGTCAAAGCGGTCTTTCAGGCTTTGCAGGGCCGTCCGCTTATCGGCCCGCTTGTGGGATTTGAGGTAGGTTGTGGCCGTAGGCAGCCCTCCTTTCCATACGACAAACGGCGGATGGGATCAGCCGCCGTTTTCTGCATCTTCTGGCCACCGTGACCAGAACTCAGCCTGTGATGAAGCCCCGCAGGGAGCTGTTCAGCTCGTCCAGCTTGGCAAGCAGCCATCCGGCCAGCGCAGGCAGGCCAAAGGGCGAAATAGCAAACGCCATCAGCAGCCCCGCGATCCCCGTGGAAATGTCTTTCTCCACAAACAGCATCAGGACACTCAGCAGCCCCAGCACCGATGCGAGGATGGAGAGCAAGCCAGCGGAAAGACTCAGCAGGAACGAGAGCACGGCCACAAGCAGGGTCAGCACCAGCACAAAGGGAGCGGCAAGAATTTTGAATATGATCCGCATAGGGGGTTCCTCCTTTTTCCTGTATATGTCTATTATAACTCTGAAAAAATCGGCACTCAAGGATGTCTCGGCCCTCCGCACTTCTGGTCACGATGACCAGAGGTGCGGACAGCCGGGGAACGGCGCGAGGCCGTTCCCCCTGTGTCACATCGTTACAATGGCGGAGAGCTGGGCCAGCAGATCAGACAGCGGCCCCCACAGATCGGCATAGTCCTTTTGCAGACGCTTCAGCTCGTCCGGGTACAGGCCGCCGTAGCTGTTGGCATGGATGGCCGCCTGATTGAGATTGTTTGCACAGCGCCGCTGGAGCGACACAAGCTCCTTGACGGGTTCAAGGTCAACGTGGAGCACATAGCCGCCCAGCGCCATTTTTCGGATATAGGCGCTCATGTTGCGGATGCCCGCCTCGGCCATGCGCTCCCGAATGACCTCCAGCTCGTCAGGCCGTACCCACACATAGATGGGGACGCTGCGGACGCGCTTCTTTGTCAACGCTCCTCACGCTCCCGGCTGCGGCGCTTGGGCGGATGTTCCCGTACCTTGTCCAGCGGCTTATCCTCCGGGGGCGGCACAGGCAGATTGTTGATGATGCCGTCAATCTGATTATAGTTCTGCTCCATCGAAAGCTCGGCGTTCTTGTTGGGATTGTGTTTCTGCTCCATAAATGCCCTCCTATCTGTCGCCCCGGTCAGGGGCATTTTTCTTTGGGGCCGCTTGCCCCCGGTCAGCCTCGGCCTGCCTTGCGGCGGTTTTCATCTGCTCCCGGATTGAACGGGGCCTGTCGGGATTGTCAGGCGCAGGCCGCAGCTCATAGTCAGACGCCTGCCGTTTCGTCAATGGCCGCGTGTAGGTCAAATGCCCCCACGCCAGAAATGATCCATTTTCAACCGGGACGCGCTGATCGTAGTTGACGATCTCATCCGGGGCGTTACGGGGCGGCTTGGGGAATGTCCCAATGTCCACAGGGCGCTGGGTAGAGTAATACTTGTAAAGGCCGGGAGCCTCGACCTGCCTGACATCGACGTTGTAAAGGCGCTGGTATTCCTGCACCCGCGCCGCAAAGTCCTGTTCCAGAGCGGCACGGTCGCTGCCGTAATGCCCCCATTCATACTGCCGCTGGCCGTCCTTGTCATCATAGCAAGCCCATGTGACATAGGGCGAGGGAGCGGTAGGATGATGCCCCAGCGCAAAGCCCCTGCCGTTTTCCAGCATGACGGCCTTGATGATCTCATAGCCTTGGTTTTTGTCCATAAACCCTCCTCACCGTGATACATCTTTCTCCGCCCGTTTCGCAAAGGGCTGAAGCTGATAGGGGCTTTTGCCGTCCTCCGGGCGCAGAAAGTCCAGCCTTGCGGCGGCGCGGATGGCGTTCTGATTGAGCTGCCGCTGCCATGCCCCTTGGCTGGGCGCCCATTTGAAGCCCTCGCTTTTGAGCGCCTGCCGGGTATCGACGTCCGGCTTATCCGCAAAAATGAGCTGCAAGCGGTTCTCCGCCTCATTGACCTTGGCCTCCCCACCGGGGAATGTCCAGCCCACAAACTCCGCCTTGTGGCTCAGCTCCTCGATGCGCTGGCGCACACGGCGGATATTGGCGTTATTGTTGGTGAGCAGATAGGACGGAAACGGAACGGGGTCTTTGCGCCAGTCTTGGGACATGGACGCCTTGACCTTTTCCACCTGCTCCGCCGTCAGCTCGGGACAGCCCTCCAGCGTCTTGTGCTTGCGGTAGTAGGCATTGACCGCCTTCATCATGGCCTGCTGGGACTCCATCCCCTCCAGTTTTTTTGTGAGCTTTTCCACGGCAAGATCATCGTCGGCGCTGATCCCGCCCCGGCCTGTGGAACGGATCTTGTCCAGCAGCTTTTCAATTTCCGCGTACTCGCCGTAGTTGCGATCCCGGGCGGCGTTCTGCTTGGCCTTTTTCGCCACGGGAAAATTGCCGCCCCCGGTGATCAGAATGGACGGCACACGGGCGTCAATGGCGTTGCGCTCATTGAGATTTTCCGCCAGCCTGCGGGCGTAGCGGTCAACAAGGGCGTCGATCTTATCATGGTACATGGGATCGACCTGCGCTTTCTGCTTCTCTGCCAGCGCATAGGCTTCATCCACCATCGCCCGGTAGCCTGCTGTGGCCGAGCCGGGGGCATAGTCGGAATAGCTGTTCATATCCTTTGCCCGTTTTGCCGCCGCCTCGCTGATCTCATAATATTTAGGCATAATTCCTCCTCTCAACCGGGACTTCGGGACAAAATGTCCCAAAGCCCCGGCGCTTGGATGTGGAAAGCATTTCTGTGAAAACAGGGGTAGACGGGAAAACATATCGCCCACCCCAAAAGCGCCCCGGAAAAGCCTTGTAAATACAGGCGTTTTCCGGGTCTATTTTTCCACGCGCTACCTCCGCTTGCGGCGCATATATGCCCGCTTCTGCTCCCGCAGGGCAGCCCCGGCGCAGACCGGGGAGCAGTACCGCTGCCGCCCGTCCGGGAGAAAGGCCCTGCCGCACACCGGGCAAGGCCGGGTTTCCGTGATACGCTCCACGGTCAGTGACCTTTCCAGCACAGGATCAAGGGGCAGCACCGCCGCGCGGAAATACCGGCAATAAGCGCCCGTCCAGCATTTGCCCAGCATATAGCAAGGAGCATCCAGCGGCAGGCAGCCAGCATCCTTGTCATAATTGGCACACCACCGCTTCACAAGGGAGCGGATCGCCGCCTTTTCCTGTCGGGTCAATTCACGGCTCATGTTTGCCCCCTGTCTTGGGCTTGAGCTGTTCCCGGTAGCAGAACACGCAGCCGATCCCACGCCAGTAAGGGCAGCCATCACAGCGGGAGCCTTTGGGCGGCAGGTTGGGCGGAGCACCCTTAAAGTAGCTTTTTTCTTTCATAAAGTCCTCATAGGGGCTGTTGGTAAATCTCATTCCTCTCCCTCACTTTCCGTTTCGTCCTCGTCATCCCAAGGCGGGGTATCGTCATAATCGTCGCCATAGTCCTCCGCAGCGTCGGCGGCCTGCTGCTTTTTGGGGCGGTAGATCTTAAAATACCAGCCAGCCCCGCCTCCGATGACCGCCACGGCCAGCACCAGCAGGAGCGTCCCGCCGCTGCTCTTAGGCTGTTCCGGCTCAGGTTCAGGCTCCTGCTCCACCACAGGCGCAGGCTCAGGGGCTTTGCCCTGGCACTCACCCCTGTTCACGGCGCAGACGGTACAATCCGTGTTGATGGCACCCACGGCGCATTTATCCGCGCAGGAACACTCCGGCAGCTCACCGCCCGCAGCCTGCATCGCCGCCAGCAGGTCGGCCTCGTCCACCATGTTCAGAAAGTAGGTCTGATACTGTTCGCCGTCCTCGTCGGTGGGCTTATCGTAGTCAATGACGATGTAAAAGGTGTTGCCGCCGCTGGTCTGCACCGTGATGAACTGCTTGTTGGTGGCCTTATCGTAGAGCAGGTCACGGGTCACAAGGTTGCCGTCCTCGGTGAAGCCCTCGCCGGGGTCAACGGTTTCCGTCGGCAGCGGCTCCACGGGGTCAAGGCCGTCCCATTCCTCGCCGCCCCCAGCGTAGGCCGTGACCGCCATGCCGCACATCAAAACAGCGGCGCAGAGCGCCGCTGTCAGCTTCTTCATCCACTTGTTCATTCGCTGTCCTCCTTATCCGCAGACTTCGGGACATTCTGTCCCAAAGTGCCGCCGTTCTTGATGGTTTGGAGCAGCACGGGCAGGTCGGTGAGCGAAACGCTCATGCCACGCACGATCTCCACGATCTCGCTGTTCTCAGCCTCCAGCTTTTTCTGTTCCAGCTCCTTGAGCCGTGCCTGCTGCTCGTTGATCTTGGCCGTGACCTTTTCAATTTCGGCCTGAATTTTTGCGCTTTTGGAGATAGCCATAAAAAACCTCCTGTCAAAATAGTTTTCCGTAGGCGTAGAAATGGGATTGCCAGTAGCTCGTGTTGAGGTTGGCGTAGCTGATGGGGTCGCCACAATGAAGCATCCAGCCGTCGCCCACATAGATGCCCACATGGGAGATCCCCGGCGTGTCATAAGTCCCCGTGAAAAATACCAAGTCGCCGGGTTTGGGGCTGCTTGTCCGTGCGGAGATGTTGTATAGCCCCTGCGCCCCCAGCCGCCCGAAGTCCCAGCCGCATTGATTGTAGACATAGCTGACGAAGCCAGAGCAGTCGAAAGAGGTACTCGGACTGCTGCCGCCCCACACATAGGGGTATCCCACATACTTCTCCGCTTCTTTCAGAATGGCGGCAAAGGTTTCATCGGTAAGGTAGTCCTCCGGGATCTCATGCAACGGGGGCTTGTTGGTGTACTTGCCCACATAGGGCGAGGACGGGAACAGGTCGGGGCGGTTGCCCAGCGTCGCCATGTAGAGGGCGTACCGGGACAGGGTTTCCTCGCCCATGATGTAAACGGGCAGATGGGAGAGATTGAAGTTTTCAAGCGTGACATAGCAGATGTAATAGTTGTACGGAACTTCAACATCATAGTTGTTGCCCTCGCTGTCCGTCCGGGTAACGGTACGGTAGCGCACCTCCACCACCACATCCTCGGTCAAAATGTACTGGCGGTCAAAGAGGTCTTGCAGCGTCCCGCGCACCTCTTCCAATGTCCACGCGCCCTCATGGAGCGCGGAGATCATGGAGATCAGCACATAGGGATCGTGTTCAATGCTGTCGAGGTCAAAATGGTATTCGTCGTAATCGTGGGTGCGGGTGTAGGTGTCGAGGTAGCGTTGCAGCTTGTCCTCCAAAGCGCAGTAGGCGGCCTCGGCTCCCAGCATATCCGCGTCCTCCGCCTTATAGGTGCTGGCGGCGATGGCCGCAAGGGTGCTGTTTCCCACGGAAACCATCGAGGACATACACGATTGCAGGGTCAGCACCACCAGCAGGCAGCCCAGCGCAAGCAGCGTCCCCACGGGATGCCGCTTGACGAACGCCGCCGCTTCCCGGACAAACCGCTCCGTGGCTGACGCGGTTTGTTCGGCGGCCTTGGCGGTCTGCTTGGCGGTTTCCCGCGCCTTGCGCTGATACTCCCGTTTCAGCTTGTGGCGGTGCCATAACCGGGCGGCGGCGCTCTGCGCCTCCGGCTGCTCCTGTGCAAACTTGCGGGAATGGTAGTCCGCCGTGGCCTTGATGTACCGGGACTCCGCACGGGCGGCGGCCTTGGCCGGGTGCTCCCGGATGGCCCTGCGTACCTTGCGCTGTCCATAGTGCAGCGCGGCCTCGCCGGAACGCTCCACAAAATGACCGCCCTCCACGCCTACATTGTCGCGCTCCTCCTGATACACCTTTCCATGCAGAAAAGCATGGGTTTCATGTCCGGCGATCCGGGCGATCCGCTTGATGGGGCCGGGCTTTTTCGGCGGCTTCTGCTTTGCCAGCCTTTCACGGGCCTTGTTCAGCCGTTCCTCCCGGCTCTCCATGCGGAGCTTGGACTTGTGGAGCTTGGCCTGTTCGCTGTCGGTATGGAACTTCTGGCCACCGTGACCAGAAGCAGCCCCGCCCTCTGGCGGCTTATTCTGCCTGTTTTCCATTAGCGGCGTCCTCCGGCTTGGTAGTCAGCAGGTCGTAAATCTCGCCACGGGGGAAGCGGTCAACAAACGGGATGGTGACGCTGCCATAGAACAGCAGGCCCTCGCCGGAGTTGGACTGCGTGATATACGATAGCTGGTGCTCTGAAATACCGATCTGCTTGGCAAGAATGGCGCGGTCACTCTGCGCCTGCGACAGCAGGATCATAAAATCCGTGTTGTCCAGAATGTTTTCGATCTCCCGGCTGGCCAGCAGGTCTTTCACATTCTGCGTCAGGGCCGAGGGGACGCAGCCCTGTTTGCGGAGCATCTTCCAGACGGTCACGAAGTAGCTGGCGGTCAGCGGGTCACGGAGCAGGATATGGAACTCGTCAAAATAGCACCATGTCGCCACGCCGTTTTTGAAGTTGGTTCCCACCGCAGAAGTGACAAAATCGTTGGTGATGTGCATGGCGATCTTGCGGAGGTTTTCGCCCATGCCTTTCAGCACGAAGCATACCACGCGGGAATTGAGGTTGACGTTGGTAGGATGGTTAAAGAGATTGAGGGAGCCTGTGCAGTAAAGCTCCAGCGCCGTTGCGATCCGCTTGGCCTCCGGCTCCGGCTGGCGCAGCAGCTCCTCATACAAATCTTGGAGCAGCGGCGTTTTGGCTGTTTCCAGCCCCAGCGCCATCTCCCGGTACACCTGACGCACACAGCGGTCAATAACGGTTTTCTCGATAGGCTGCAAACCGTCCCGGCCTCCCACCACCAGCTCACACAGCGACAGCAGAAAATCCGCTTTCAGGGACAGGGGGCTGTCCCCGCCGCCCATGTCCATCTGGACATCCATCGGGGAAATGTGGTTGGGGCTGTCCGGCGCGATCTCGATGACCTGACCGCCCAGCCGCTCCACCAGCGGGGCATATTCGCCCATCGGGTCTACCACGATGATGCGATCCTGCGGGATGGCAAGAAAGACGTTCAGCAATTCACGCTTGGCGGCAAAGCTCTTGCCGCTGCCCGTGGAGCCGAGGTATAAGCCATTGGCGGATTTCAGCTTTTTGCGGTCAGCCATGATGACGTTATGGGACAGGGCGTTCATGCCGTAGTAGAGGGACGGGCCATCCATGCGAAGCTCCCTCGTCATAAAGGGAACGAAGATGGCCGTGGAGCTGGTGGTCATGCCGCGCTGAATTTCAATGCCGTTGTAGCCGAGGGCCAGCGAGGACATATAGCCCTGCTCCTGCTGCCAGTCCAGCCGCTTGACGGCACAGTTATATTTCTGCGCGATGCCGTTCACGGTGAAAATGTCGTTTTCCAGCCGCTCCCGCGTGGGGGCGGTGTTGACGATCAGGAACGTCAAGAGGAACATTCGCTCGTTGCGGCTTTGCAGGTCGGCCAGCAGCTCGGCGGCGTCCTTGGAAAAGGTGACAAGATCGGGCGGGAGAATATCAGGGTCATATCCGGCACGGGTGGCCTTGCGCTGCTCCTCCACTTTCATCTTGTCGATGTCGGAGATTTTACCCTTGA
>ERZ837910.3968-NODE-3968-length-15187-cov-4.532778_pt1 | contig 15187 bp, 14 predicted proteins | sample MGYA00519940_ERZ837910 | MGnify/ENA primary metagenome ERZ837910 (study PRJEB31850, sample SAMEA3708825) | human gut metagenome | biome: human gut; feature: human-associated habitat; material: faeces | place: China | collected 2014 ... | reverse complement strand
CTCGTCGATCCCCTCCTTGCGGGCGGTATTGACCAGCGTCGCGCCCTTGGGCATCGACATCAGCAGGTCGTAGCCGATCGAGCCTTTGGTCTGCTCCGTCGCGGGGATATGCAGCGAGAGGTAGTCCGAGTTCTTATACAATTCTTCGACCGAATTCACTTTTTTCACGCCGTCGGCCTCGAAAACGGCCGAATCGGTGATAAAAGGATCGTAGGCGATCACGTTCATGCCCATCGCCTTGCCCTTGCGGCCCACCAGCCGGCCCACGTTGCCGTAAGCGTGGATGCCGAGGGTCTTGCCCTGAATCTCGGACCCCGTGCCGGGCGTGAAGCCGTTGCGGGCCATGAAAATCATCATGGCGAGCGCCAGTTCGGCCACGGCGTTGGAGTTCTGGCCCGGAGTGTTCATCACCACGATGCCGCGTGCGGTAGCCGCCGCGAGGTCCACGTTGTCGTAACCGGCGCCGGCACGCACCACGATCTTGAGGTTCCGCGCCGCTTCGATGACTTCGGCCGTCACCTTGTCGCTGCGGATAATCAGCGCGTCCACGTCGGCCACGGCCGAGAGCAGTTCCGATTTGTCGGTATATTTTTCGAGCAGGGCCAGTTCGTATCCGGCGCCTTCGACGATCTGACGGATGCCGTCTACGGCCTTCTTGGCAAAGGGCTTTTCCGTCGCAACCAATATTTTCATACCTGTATTTTCGATTAAATGAATAAAATCTATGTCCGACGCCGCACGTTTCCTCGGTGTAAAGGTAAAGAAATGCGCCATGGGCGGATGTTATTTCGCGTGTTTGGCGGCGAACTCCTGCATGCACTCCACAAGCACCCTGACGCTCTCGACGGGCAGTGCGTTGTAGCACGAAGCGCGGAAACCGCCCACCAGCCGGTGGCCCTTGATGCCCACGATGCCGCGGCTCTTGGCGGCCTCCATGAATTCGGGAGCCAGCTCCTCGTAACCGTCGGCCATCACGAAACAGATGTTCATCAGCGAGCGGTCCTCCTTGTCCACCGTGCCGCGGAAGAGCGGGTTGCGGTCGATCTCGTCGTAGAGCAGCGCGGCCTTGGCCTGATTGCGGCGGTAGATTTCGGGAACGCCGCCGATCGACTTGAGCCACTTGAGGGTCTCCTTGAGCACGTAGATCGGGAACACGGGCGGCGTATTGAACATCGAGCCGTTCTCGACATGGGTGCGGAACGAAACCATCGTCGGCAGGTCGCGCACGATCTTGTCGAGCATATCCTCGCGGATGATGGCGAACGCAACGCCCGCAGGGGCGAGGTTCTTCTGCGCGCCGCCGTAGATCATGGCGTACTTGGTCACGTCGACCGGACGCGAAAGGATGTCCGACGACATGTCGGCGATCAGGGGAACGGGCGAAACGAGGTCCTCGTGGTACTCGGTGCCGTAGATCGTATTGTTGGAGGTGATATGCACGTAATCCAGATCGGAGGGGATGGCGAAACCCTTGGGAATATAGGTGAAATTGCGGTCTTCGGACGACGCCAGCAATTCCACTTCGCCGTAACGCTTGGCCTCCTTCATGGCTTTCTTCGCCCAGACGCCGGTATTCACGTAACCTGCTTTCTTACCGAGGAAGTTGGCGGGCACCTCGTAAAAGAAGGTGCTGGCGCCGCCGCCGATATAGAAAATCTTGTAGTTCTCAGGAATGTCGAGCATCTCGCGGAAAAGCGCGTCGGCTTCGGCCATCACGTCGTCGAAATCCTTGGTGCGGTGCGAAATCGAAAGCAGCGAAAGGCCCGACCCGTTGAAATCGATAATCGCTTTGGCCGCATTTTCAAGTACTTCGTCTGCAAGGATCGACGGTCCCGCGTTGAAATTGTGCTTTTTCATAATATTCTGATGTGAATTTAGGGTTTCGGAACTCCATTCTGTTAGTTTGCTAACACAAATATAAATAAAATATTCCTGAGAATACAACACTTGTGCAAAACTTGTTCAAAGAAATTTCACCCGGCGTCCCGAACACCCGGCATTTTTGAATTGTTTTTATTACTTTTGCCGAAACTTAACATCCGCCGCAATGGTAAAATCGATGACGGGCTTCGGCAAAGGCGAAGCCGCTCTGCAAAATAAAAAGATCACGGTAGAAATCCGCTCACTCAACTCCAAACAGCTCGACCTCGGACTGCGGCTGCCGGCCGTATACCGCCAGTCGGAATACGAAATACGCAATATCATCGCCCGCACGATCCAGCGCGGCAAGGTCGATGTCTTCGTGACCGTCGAGTCGCAGGCCGTGGAGACGCCGGCGCGTATAAATAAAGAGGTGTTCCGCGAATACCTGCGCCAGATGACCGACACGCTGGCCTTCGCGGGCATCGACGCCGACTACGACGCCATCGTGCCCGTCATCATGCGTCTGCCCGAAGTGGTATCGACCGAGACGGAGAGCATATCCGACGAGGAGCATGCGGCGCTGATCGCCGCGACGGAAGCCGCCGCCGCCCGGCTCGACGCATTCCGCATGCAGGAAGGCGCCATCCTGATCGCCGACCTGCTCGGCCGCGTGGACAGGATCGAAAGCTACAAGGAAGAGGTCGTGCCTTTCGAAAAGGCCCGCACGGAGACGGTCAGGGCCCGCCTGCTGGAAAACCTCGAAAAGCTGCAGGCCGACGTGGACCGCAACCGGCTGGAGCAGGAGATGATCTTCTACCTCGAAAAGCTCGACATCACCGAAGAGAAGGTCCGCCTTGCGAACCACTGCAGATACTTCCGCGAAGTGGCCGCGGGCGAAGAGGGCGCAGGCCGCAAACTGGGCTTCATCGCGCAGGAAATGGGCCGCGAGATCAACACCATGGGGTCGAAGGCCAACGAATCGAACATCCAGATTCTGGTAGTCAAGATGAAGGATGAGCTGGAAAAGATCAAGGAACAGGTACTGAACATATTATAATGGGCAAGGTCGTAATATTCTCCGCTCCGAGCGGTTCGGGAAAAACCACCATCGTACGCGAATTGCTGAAGCGTTTTCCGCAGTTCGAATTTTCGGTTTCGGCGACCAGCCGCGCACCCCGCGGATGCGAACGGCACGGCTGCGACTACCACTTCATGACGCACGAAGAGTTCATGCAGGCCGTGGCCGAAAACCGGTTCGTGGAGTGGGAAGAGGTCTACAAAGGCACCTGCTACGGCACGCTGCGCTCGGAAGTGGAGCGCATCTGGGCCAAAGGCAACATCATCGTCTTCGACGTGGACGTGATCGGCGGCATCAACCTCAAGCGTATCTTCGGCAGCGACGCATGTTCGATATTCGTCATGCCGCCTTCGGTCGAGGAGCTGCGCCGCAGGCTCGAAGGCCGCGGCACGGACGCTCCGGAGGTGATCGACCGCCGCGTGGCGAAGGCCGAATTCGAGCTGACGAAAGCCCCCGAATTCGACCACATCGTCGTGAACGACTCGCTCGACGAAGCCATCGCCGAGACCACCCGCATCATCGAAGAATTCATAGCCGGCCGGTCATGAAGCGCGTAATGCTCTATTTCGGGTCGTTCAACCCCGTACACAAAGGCCATATCGCCTTGGCCGAATACGTCGTGGAGCAGGGATTGTGCGACGAAGCGGTGCTCGTCGTCTCGCCCCAAAGCCCCTACAAGCGGGCCGCCGAACTGGCGCCCGAAATGGACCGCTTCGAGATGGCGGAAAGGGCCTGCGCCGCATCGCGCCTGCCGGAGCGGATCAAACCTTCGGTGGTGGAGTTTCTGCTGCCCAAACCCTCGTACACAATCGACACGCTGCGCTATCTGACCGAGAACCACGGCGCGGAGATGGAGTTTTCGATCCTGATGGGCGCCGACCAGCTCGAACGGCTCGACGGCTGGAAGGAGTACGAAAAAATACTCGAATACCCGATATACGTCTATCCCCGCCGCGGCGAGCAGGTCGGGCGTTTCGCCGGACGCATCACCGTGCTGGAGGATGCTCCGCTGCAGGATTTCTCCTCGACGGAGGTGCGCGGACGGATCGAGCGGGGCGAGGACGTCTCGCAGATGCTCGACGCGGGAGTCGCGGAGTACATCCGCCGCAAAGGGCTTTGGAGCCCGGCGGCGCGCAAGGCCGCGCTGACGGCGCAGATCGCCGCGGAACCCGAAAATACGGAACTGTACGCCGAGCGCGGCAAACTCCATTACCGGCTCAACGAGTGGGGCGCGGCGCTCAACGACTTCAACCGCGTGCTGCAGCTGGACGACAGCCACGCCGAAGCGCGGCAGTATGCGCAGATGGTGCAGGAAATACTGGAATTCAGATACAAAGACATATACAACCCCTGACAATGACACGTTTGAAGATTGCCCTCATGGCGGGCGGCGATTCGCCCGAACGGGAAATCGCGCTTCAGAGCGCCGCGCAGATCGAATCGGCGCTGGACCACGAAAAATACGACATTACGGTCATAGACCTCCACCACCGCGACTGGCACTACACGGCCCCCGACGGCCGCCAATGGCAGGTGGACAAGAACGACTTCTCGCTGACGGTGGAGGGCGAACGCAAGGTTTTCGACTATGCGCTGATCATCATCCACGGCACGCCCGGCGAGGACGGCAGGCTGCAGGGTTATCTGGACATGATGGGCGTTCCCTATTCGTCGTGTTCGATGACCTCTTCGGTCATCACGTTCGACAAAGTCACCACCAAGCGCACCGTGGCGGGCCGCGGCATCAACCTCGCCCGTGAAATTTTCCTCTGCAAGGGCGAGACCGCGGACCCGGACGAAGTAATCGCCGAATTCGGGCTTCCGCTTTTCATCAAGCCAAACGCCAGCGGCAGTTCGTTCGGCGTGACGAAGGTCCACACGCGCGACGAGGTGCTGCCCGCCGTCGAAGCGGCTTTCGCCCAGAGCGACGAAGTGCTGATCGAAGAGTGCATCGAAGGCCGCGAAATGGGCTGCGGCATGATGGTGGCGGGGGGCAGGGAGTATCTGTTCCCGATCACGGAGATCGTCTCCAAGAAGGACTTCTTCGACTATCAGGCCAAATACACCGAAGGGTATTCGGACGAGATAACCCCGGCGCAGATCGCACCCGAAATCGCGGAGGAGCTGCACCGCATGACACGCATCGCCTACAAGGCGTGCCGCTGTTCGGGCGTGGTGCGCGTCGATTTCATCGTCACGCCCGAAGGCAAACCCTATATGATAGAGATCAACTCCATTCCCGGCATGAGTGCGGGAAGCATCGTGCCCAAGCAGGCGAAAGCCATGGGCATGACGCTGGGGGAGATGTTCGACCTCGTTATCGCCGACACCTGCCGCAAATGATCGAGATAGACGACAAAATCGTAAGCGCCGACCTGCTGCGCGAATGCTTCGCATGCGACATCGCGGCCTGCAAGGGCATCTGCTGCGTCGAAGGCAACGCCGGAGCGCCGCTCGAAGCGGAAGAGGTCGATATTCTCGAACGCGAATACGAAGCCTACAAGCCCTACATGACGCCCGAAGGCATCGAAGCCGTCGAGCGGCAGGGCTTCATGGTCGTGGACGAGGACGGGGACCTGACCACGCCGCTGGTCGACGACGCCGAGTGCGCCTATACCTACCGGGAGAACGGCATCACGCTCTGCGCCGTGGAAAAGGCGTGGCTGGAGGGGAAGACGGCGTTCCGCAAGCCGATCTCATGCCATTTATATCCGATCCGGCTCATGCGGTTTTCGAACGGCACGGTAGGGTTGAACTACCACCGCTGGTCGGTGTGCGCCCCGGCGCGCGAGTGCGGACGGAAACTGGGAATCCCGGTCTACAAGGCGCTCAGGGAGCCGATCGTGCGACGCTTCGGCGAGGAATTTTACAAGGCGCTGGAAGCCGCCGAGGAACTTATCAGACAACAATAGACTGCGTATGAAAAAATACTGCCTTACATGTATGGCCGCCGTAGCGGCGCTCACGGCCGCGGCCGCCGAACCGCAGGCCGCGGAGAAAACCGATTCGCTGCACGTCGCGGCCCTGTCGCCCGAAGAGGCCGCAGCGGTGGATTCCATCGCCGCGCTGCGCCTGCGGCTGGCGCCCAAGCAGATCGAGTCGATTTTCGATACCAACGACGTCGTAGTCCTCGACACGCTCGACTCAGGCAACGACGCGGTGCAGGTGGTGCTCTACAGCAACAACACATGGAAATACGTCCGCAACCGCGAAGTGGCCAAGGACAGCACCATCTTCGAGAAATACTGGGATACGAAGACGCTCTTCCCCTACAAGGAGGTAGACATGTCGTCGATGCCCCAGTCGGTGGTCATCGACCTGATCGACTCGCTGACCGGCTACCACTGCCCGTATCAGGGCTCGGTGCATCCGCGCGGCAAGTACGGTCCGCGCCGTCGCCGCCAGCATCAGGGCGTCGATCTGCCGCTCAAGACGGGCGATCCGGTTTACGCCACGTTCTGCGGCCGGGTGCGAATCTCGGAATACAACAAGGGCGGGTACGGCAATCTGGTCATCATCCGCCACGACAACGGGCTGGAGACCTATTACGGCCATCTTTCGGAGCGCATGGTCGAGCCGAACCAGTGGGTCGAAGCGGGACAGATCATCGGTCTGGGCGGCTCGACGGGACGCTCGACGGGTCCGCATCTGCATTTCGAGACGCGCTATTACGGCCAGTCGTTCGACCCCGAACGGCTGATCGACTTCAAGAACGGCATCCTGAGCCGAGAAACGTTCCTGCTGAAGAAATCGTTCTTCAGCATCTATTCGAACGCGGGGCAGGACTTCGACGACGAGATCGCCAACGAGGAGCAGGACAAGAAGGAGGCCGCCGAAAAGGCCGCCATGAAGTATCACCGCATCAAGTCGGGCGATACGCTGGGCGCAATAGCCCGCAGATACGGCACGACGGTAAACAACATCTGCCGCATGAACAATATCAAATCGACCACGGTGCTGCGCATCGGCCGCTCGCTGCGGGTGAGGTAGGGCGGCGCACCGCATACGGGGCTCCCAAGCCCCGGACACGAAATAAGCCGGAGTCTCGGACTCCGGCTTATTTCGTCAAAAGACCGCGCCTCCAAGGAACCGTCTCCCGAACCGCAGGCGCGTCTACCTGTACTTCGCAGGCTTCGAAGAGAGCTCCCGCACGAAGAATCGCAGCACGGCATCCTGCTGTCCGGGCGTCAGGGTGAGCACCGTATGCTTTCCGCGCGGCGTCGGCGTGAAATAGGTGTATCCCTGATCGTCCACGCAGATGATTCCCGGTTCGGACACCCCGAACATTTCGGGACGCAGGACATACAGCACCGACATCATGTCCCATGTAGGACGGTCGTAAGGCATCTTGCGGTAGGCTTTGTAGCCCTCGACCATCGGGTGCTTTCCGGCCCACGCAAAATCGGTTTCGATGCTGGCTCCGGGATAATTCACCGTCTTGCCCAGTTCGAGCGACACGACCGCCACGGGTACGGGACAGAGCGCGAAAAGCCGCTTGGCGTTGGGGATGTCGTTCACGATATTGTATTCGGCGCGGGGCTTGTCGCCAAAGCTTCCGCCCATCACCGAACAGAACTTCACCTTGCGCTTCACCAGTTCGATGCCGTCCAGCGGCGAATATTTGTCGCCCCGGCTCTCCAGCAGGCGGCCGAGATTGGTCGAGAAACCGACGGAGACGACCACGACCGAGCTGTCGGGACTCTCGGCCAGCAGACGGCGGTAAAGGGTTACGGGATCGCCGTAGTCCCGGTCCCTGCGGCTGCGGGGGAAAAGTCCCGACTCGCAGACGGCGCGTGCGTAGTCGTCGCGTTTGAGCACCACGCCGTCACGGACCCTTCCGACCGGAATTTCGGGATAGCCGTACCACGTATTCATCATATCTATATAGCGGGGCGAGAACTCGGTATCCTTGCTGCTGAGAATGCCGAGCAGGGTGATTTCACCCCGGTCCACCGCCTTGTAAAGCATATCGAGCGCCAGCGGATCATCCACGTCGTTGCCCATGTCGGTATCGAAAATCACCCGCAGGGGTGCGGCGGGCGTCTGCTGCGCCCGGACCGCCGGCATACAGAGGGCGGCAAGCGCCGCCAGAATCAAAAGTTTCTTCATCGTTTCAGGTTATTCAGTTGCCTCCGGAGAGAATGATACATGCCAGACCGAGAATAAAGAAGAGGAACATGACCGCCAGCAGCCAGCCCACCGAGCGGCCCGCGCCCCGGAACTCCTTCCAGACGAAAACGCCCCAGACGGCGGCGACCATCGGCGCGCCCTGTCCCAGCGCATAGGAAATGGCGGCCCCGGCCTTACCCGCCGCAATGTAGCTGAACGCCGTACCCAGACACCAGACCGCGCCGCCCAGCATCCCGACCAAATGGGTGCGGGCCGAGCCTTTGAAATAGGCGTCGTAACCGACCGGCGTACCGACGAAGGGCCGTTTCATGACGAGCGTGTTGAAGACGAAGTTGCTCAGCAGAACGCCCACCGAGAAGATGAAGATCGCCGAATAGGGCGTCAGCATGCCGGGGGTGGGGGATTCGAAGTTGTCGAGGTCCATCGCCGCGGCCACGAAGCGGTAGAAAAACGACATCAGAACGCCGGCCAGCACCGCCAGCAGAATGCCTTTGCGGTTTTGCGCCGAGGAACCCGGCTCCTTCCGGACCCGTCCCGAAGCGATTCCGTTGCAGACGATGGCGATGACGATCAGCGCTACGCCGAGGAACAGAATGACGGGGTCGCCCTTCGGCGCTCCCATGTAATTGATGACCACGCCCAGCACCAACGCCAGCCCCACGCCCAGCGGAAAGGCGACGGCCAGTCCGGCCAGCGACACGGAGGCGGAAAGCAGGATGTTCGAGGCGTTGAAGATGACGCCGCCGAGCAGTACGCTGCCGAGGGCCTTGGGCGCAGCCTGCGCGAGATCTTCGAGGAAGGGACGCCCTTCGCTGCCGATGCTGCCCAGCGTAAAGCAGAGGATCAGCGAAAAAAGGAGCATGCCGACGACATAGTCCCAGTAGAAGAGTTCATAACGCCATGTCCTGCCTGCCAGTTTCTGGGTGTTGCCCCACGAGCCCCAGCACAGCATCGTGACAATGCAGAGTATCACGGCTGTCGCATAATTGTTTACTACAAACATATTCGAAGTTTTAAAGGGTTGTCATTCGGTCGGCGGATCAGCCGTTATTCGCAAAACGGGCGTCGTCCACCTCACAGCGCGTCGGGATCGAGCTTTGCGCCCCGATGCGGGTCACCGAGAGGGCGGCGGCGTGCGTTGCAAAGCGCGCAGCGTCCAACAGCGGCAAGCCTTCCGCCAACGCCACGGTCAGCGCCCCGTTGAAAACGTCGCCCGCCGCGGTCGTATCGACCGCCGAAACACGGCATGCGGGCACCACCGTGCAAATATCGGCATTTTTCACGAGCGCGCCGCGCGAACCGCAGGTGACGATCACGTTCTTCACCCCCTTGTTCAACAGCGTCTCCGCTGCGGCTGCCGCATCCGTCCCGTTCAGTACGGGACGTCCCGTAAGCAGGGCGCACTCCGACTCGTTGGGCGTAAGGAGGTAGACGTATTTCAGGTACCTTTCGTCGATCTGCGCCGCAGGCGCCGGATTGAGAATCACCCTCACGCCCAATTCGGCAGCGGTCTGTATCGCGTATTCCACGGTTTCGAGCGGTATTTCGAGCTGGATCAGCAGATAGCCTGCCTTGGCCAGTTCGGGCCGGACGTCGTCGATATCCTTTCTGGAAAGCCGCGCGTTCGCTCCGGGAGCCACGACGATGCAGTTTTCGGCCGAATTATCGACCGTGATGAGCGCCACGCCCGTAGGGGCCTGCGAATCGCGGACGACATGCGAAGTATCCATCTTTTCCGCGGTGTAGCGGGCCATCAGTTCATCTCCGAAAAGGTCGGTTCCGACACGCGCCACGAAAAGGGCGTCGCCGCCCAGCCGCGCGACGGCGACGGCCTGATTGGCGCCTTTGCCGCCGGAAACGATCCGGAATTCGCCGCCGAGAACGGTCTCGCCGGGCGACGGAATCCGGTCGGCCCGGACGATCAGGTCGGTATTGGCGCTGCCGACAATCACAATTTTTTCCATAGGTTATAATTTCAGATTATCAATATCAGGTATTGCGCAATCGTTTGTGCAATCACATATGCAAGTATAAAGACAATAAAAGAAAATTGCAAGCTTTTTTATGGTATTTTTTCATATGCCTATCATTATTTTCTTGCCGCATCCGAAAAAATGGCTACTTTTGTTCGGAACAAAAACCGGGCAACAATACGCACCGGCCTATTCGGGCAGGCGGGACTGCCAGCCGGAGAGCCGGTTGAAGAGCAGGTCGGGAAACAGGCGGGAAGCAGGTCGGAGAGCAGGCCGGTAAACAGGCCGGTAAACAGGTTGGAGAGCTGACCGGAAGAACCGGAAGAACCGGAAGAACCGGAAACGGGGCCGGCATCCATACGGGTTCCGGCATCCATAAAATAATATAACAGAACGCCGCATGAAAGAGACGCTGGTCACCATATCCAAACGGACCGGATTCGCCATATCGACCGTTTCGCGGGTACTGAACGGACAGGCGGAGAAATACCGCATCAGCCGGAAAACCGTCGAGCTGATCCTCGCCGAAGCCAGACGGTGCGACTACACGCCGAGCCTTCTGGCGAAAGGACTGCGCATGAAGCGCACCAATACGCTGGGCTTACTGATTCCGCAGGTGTCGAACCCCTATTTCGCCGACATCGCCAGCGCCATCATCCGAGAAGCCCGCAGCCACGGATATACGGTAATGGTGGTCGATACCATGGAGAACGAAGAAAACGAGCAGGAGGGCATCCGGACGATGCTTTCGCGCCGGGTGGACGGCATCGTGGCCGTTCCGTGCGGCCGGACGCCCGACCACCTCGAAAAGGTGGACCGCTCGGTGCCCGTCATGCTGGTGGACCGCAGTTTCGAGCGAACCTCGCTGCCGTACGTCTGCACCGACAACTACCGCGGAGGCGTGGAGGCGACCCGGATTCTGCTGCAGAGCGGACACCGCAGAATCGCCTGCATACAGGGCGTTCCCCATTCGATGCCGAACCGCCGGCGCGTGCAGGGTTATCTCGACGCGCTCCGACAAGCGGGACTGCAGGAGGAAGCCATCATAACCGGCGACGCATTCTCGCTGGAGAACGGCTACCGGCAGACCAAGCTCGCCGTGACAGGTCCCGACCGTCCCACGGCGATATTCGCCCTGAGCAATACGATCCTGCTCGGCGCGGTCAAAGCCATCCGCGAATCGGGTTTGCGGATCCCCGAAGATATTTCCGTGGTGTCGTTCGACGACAATCCCTATCTGGATTTTCTGGTTCCGGCCATAACCCGCATCGGCCAGCCCGTCGAAGAGATCGGGAAAACGGCCGTCAGGCTGCTGCTGGAGAGCATCCGGGAGGAGGTACGCTGCCGGACGCAGCTGCAACTGCCGCCTGAAAGGATCGTCCGCGACTCGGTCGCAAACCCGCGTACCGCAAAGTACCGTCCGCTCCGGACATACCCCCGCCGCAGTCACAAGACAAGCGCCGGCATCCAAGTCCGGTCGAACGCGCACGACACGTCCTCCGCGGCGATCCTGCACACTGACATGACAGACAAAAAAGCCCGGACGTCCGGTCCGGGCTTTTTTACGAAAAATCCGATTACTTTTTATCCTGAATCGCGTCCACGGCGTCGATCATCGCGCCGCGGAAACCTTTGCGTTCGAGTTCGGCGACGCCGACGATCGTCGTGCCGCCGGGCGAACAAACCGCATCCTTCATCGCGCCGGGATGCTGTCCCGTCGCCAGCTGCAATTTGCCCGTGCCGACGACCATCTGGCTGACCATGCGGTAGGCGTCGGCGCGTGCAATGCCGTGTTTGACGGCGGCGTCGGCGAGCGCTTCGATGAACATCGCCACGAACGCGGGACCGCAGCCGCAGATCGTCCCGGCAAGTCCCAGCAGGGGAGTATCGACCTGCATCACCAGCCCGACGTGCGAAAACAGCCGCTCCGTCTCTTTCCACTCGGCATCGGAGAGCGAGTGGAGGCGTTCGCAGACAACGATTCCCTCGCCGACGGCGACCGGCGTGTTGGGAACCGTACTGAGATGGTGCGTTCCGGGCGCAAGTATGGTTTCGTACTTTCCGAACGTCATGCCGGCAGCCACCGAAACGACGATTTTCCCGGCCAGCAGCTCCTTCACGGGAGACAAAACCGCTTCGACCTGATGGGGTTTCACGGCTACGATCACCATGTCGGCGAACTCCGCGACACGGGCGGCATCGTCGAAAGCCAGAAAGCCTTTCGGCTCCGTATTGCGCCGCAGTTTGGCCCGGTCGCGGGCACAGGCGCCGATCTGGCAGGGCTTCAACGCCCCCGTCGCGGCAAACCCTTCGGCAAGAGCCTGCGCCATATTTCCGAATCCGATAAATCCTACCTTCATAATAGATTCATTTTTCAAATTTAGGCTTCATTCCGGCTGTCCGCCGTTTATAATCCCGCTCCTGCGCACCTCCGGGGATTTACCGCGGCCGGAACGGACGGCTTCTCCGTTTACTTCGCGTAGTCCCTCTCCCCGAAAATCAGCGACCCGACGCGCACCATGTTCGACCCGCATTCGACGGCGAAGGGGTAGTCGTGCGACATGCCCATCGACAACACGTTGAACCGCGCCCCGAAATAGGGCTGCAAGAGGTCGAAACAGCGTTTCAGCTCCGTGAAATCGCGGCGGATAACCTCCCCGTCGTCGGTATTGGTCGCAATGCCCATCACGCCGCGGACGCAGATATCGGGCATCCGGGCGAAGGGCGCCGTGCCGACATACCGCATAAGCTCCCCGATCTCCCAGCCCGACTTGGTCTCTTCGTCGGCGACATGTATCTCCAGCAGAATCTCGATCGTGCGGCCGCATTTGGCGGCCTCGCGCTGGATGGCTTCGGCCAGACGCGCGCTGTCCACCGAATGGATCAGCGAGACGAACGGCGCGATATATTTGATCTTGTTGGTCTGCAGGTGGCCGATCATGTGCCACTCGATATCTTGGGGCAGCGCCTCGTATTTTTCGCGCAGCTCCTGCGGACGGCTCTCGCCGAAGACGCGGTGTCCCGCGTCGTAGGCTTCGCGTATCGCCTCCACGGGGTGGGTCTTCGACACGGCGACCAGCGTGACGTCTTCGGGCAGCGTGCTGCGCACGAACGATAATTGACATGCTATAGACATAGTAAGCTTGATTTCGATGCGTAAAAATACGCAAAATTCGTACAAGACGGAACAAGCCCGGAAAAATTCCGGGCCTGCATGCCGTTATTTTAACGCAGGATCAGCGCACCAGCACGATTTCCGTACAGTAAACGGTCCCGGAAAAGATGTCGAGCGACTTCGCCGCACGGTCGTAGACCTGCACCCGGCTTCCGCCGTCGCCCAAGTCGCAGAGCATGTAAATACGATCCTGAATATCGCTGTCGGGGAAGGTCACGGCCGTTACCGAGCGTACGGCGGCCGGCACTGCCGCCAACACCTCTCCGAAGGTCATCGCCGCGGGATCGTACAGCCGGAATTCCGTCGCGCCGTCCTTCACCACGGCATAGCCGCAGCAGACGGAGTGTTTCGGTCCGGCGGCATCGGACGCGGATTCCACGATCCAGAAGGGGATCATCCCGTCGGCATAGACCGGATCGCCGAGCCGCGCTTCGGCGCCTGCCGAACGCATGCCGAACACCATCGGCGTATAGCATCCCTCGGCGTTGTTCACGGAGAGCATCACGTAGCCGTCGCTGTTCATCACGAAGGGACTGCCGGTCAGCATTCCGGCGCCGATACCCTCCGGCATCCGCCACGAAGGCGGCACGACGACGCTGGTGCGGGTTTCGGTCATGCCCAGAATGATGCAGTAATTGTCTTCGCACAACAGGTAGGCGGCTTCCGAATTGGGCAGCACGCCGGTCGTCACGACACGGTCGCCGCCGGAATTTCTGAAATAGCGCATCGTCAGGTCGTAGAAGGCGGCCGACCGTTTTCCGCCGTCGAGCGAGAGTCCGAAGATGCAGTTCGAACCGGGGCGGTTCACCGGATGGATGAAGTGGCTGCCGGGGAACCGTTCGGTACGGACGATTTCGCCCGTTTGCATATCGAATTCGCTGATTGCGACCTCGCCCGTATCGTCATTGCGAACCCCGTAGAGCGTATACGACGCAGGCGGCGTGCCGTCGGAAACGGAGATCCTGCCGAGCGGCATGGCTCTGCCGCGGCGGAAAAGCTTCACCTCGGCCGTACCCGCAGGATAGCCGCCGGGAGCGAGGAACGTGATGCTCGACTCGGTGCGGGAGGTCACTACGCCCCAGACGCCGTCGGCGTAGCCTTCGCTGATCGCCGCGTTGGTCAGGGGCCACGCGATGCGCAGCATGATGTCGTCGCCGGCTTCGAATCCTTTGGCCGAAACGGTCACCTCGTCGCCGGGGGCGAACGTCCGCGCCTCGGAGGGCATCACCACGTCGGTTACGAAAGGGATTCCTTCGCCGTCGTCCGAACTGCATGCGCAGAGGAAAGTTCCGAGCAGCAGCAAAAGCAGGTATTTCTTCATCGTCGTCAGTCTGTTGTCATCCTCCGGCACCGGGGGAGGGGCCGGAATACGACCGGTTCGCATTCGACGTAAAGATAAGGTTTAACGCCCTTATATCCAAATAAAATCGCGCTTTTCACCCGCGCGGCGTTTTGCCGTTTAGGATTTGTTTCGTACATTTGGAATCAAAACCTTAGAAATCTATGAAAAAACTCCGCTATTGCCTTGCTGCAACGGCCGTATTCGCCTACGGCGCGGCAGCGGCCTGCACCAATTTCATCGTCACCAAGGGCGCCTCGACCGACGGTTCGGCCATGGTCTCCTACGCCGCCGACTCGCACGCGCTGTACGGCGCACTGTACCACACACCCGGCGGAAGCCACAAGGCCGGCACCATGATGCCCGTCTACGAGTGGGACACGGGACGCTATCTGACCGACATTCCCCAGCTGCGCGAGACCTACTCGACGGTGGGCAACATGAACGAACATTCGCTCATCATCGGCGAGACGACATACGGCGGCCGTCCTGAACTGGCCGACTCGACCGGACTGATCGACTACGGTTCGCTGATCTACATCACGCTCCAGCGTGCGAAGACGGCCCGCGAGGCCATCGCCACGATCGCCGAGCTGGCCAACACCTACGGCTATGCGTCGAGCGGCGAA
>ERZ837910.3966-NODE-3966-length-15194-cov-4.202523_pt1 | contig 15194 bp, 3 predicted proteins | sample MGYA00519940_ERZ837910 | MGnify/ENA primary metagenome ERZ837910 (study PRJEB31850, sample SAMEA3708825) | human gut metagenome | biome: human gut; feature: human-associated habitat; material: faeces | place: China | collected 2014 ... | reverse complement strand
TGCGCCGGGAGCGGCATGCCGCTCCCCTACAATAAGGGTACGATCGACAGCGCGCCGCAAAAGTCAAAAAGGAGCCGCCCGGTGGGCGGCTCCTCCCCTGCCCGCATCGGCGGACAGGGATTTTTTTGGATCAGTTCTCCGCAGTCAGATAGCGCATCAGAATGACGGCGATCTGGGCGCGGGTCGCGGTCTCCTGCGGGGCGAGGTAGGTCTTGCCGTCGCTCTCGGAGATACCGTTGATGAGGCCCTGCTCCACTGCCCACGCCATGGCGTCGGCGGCGTAATCGGAGACCTTCTCAGCATCCGGGAAACCGGCGAGCTTGCCCTCGACCTTCTCCGCCTTGGCATAGCGGAAGAGGATCGTCGCGATCTGCTCACGGGTGATCTGATCGTTCGGGGCGAACGTCGTGGTGTTCACACCCTTGACGATGCCGTTCTCCGCTGCCCAGATGACAGCGTTCGTGTACCACTGACCGTCCGCCACGTCGGCAAACGGGTTCGTGGCCGTGCTCTCCGGCTCGCCCGCGATGCGATAGAGGATCGTCACGAGCTGGGCGCGGGTCAGGTTGCCGTCGACGTCGAACGCATCGTCCGCGACGCCGTTCATGAAGCCGTTCTTCACCATGAAGTCGACGCCGGTGTGATACCAGCCGTTCTCCTCCACGTCGGTGAAGTTCGTGCTCGGGCAGCCTGCGGTCTTGAGGGCCTCGCGTGCGGCCGCAAGGATCTCGTCGACCTCCTCGGGCGTCTTGGCGGCTTCGATGGCGGCCTTGGCGTCCTCGATGACCTTGGCATAGTCCTCGCGGGCGTGACCGGTCAGGGTCTCGCTCTCGTGCAGGAGCTGTGCCAGCTCGAACGTTGCGGTGTACTTCGAGGCGGCAAGCGCAGCTTCCTCGGCAGCCTTGCGGGCCTCTTCGGCGGCCTTGCGCTCGGCCTCTGCCTTTTCGGCAGCAGCCTGGGCCTCGGCCAGATAATCGATGAGCTCAGCCTTGATCTCAACGACCTTCTGATAGGTCTCGGCCATCTGGCGGGCATACTCGGCAGCCTCGGCGGCAGATGCGGCAGCCTCGACCTCGGACTTCTTCGCAGCCTCGAGCGCCAGCTCGGCAGCGGCCTTTGCTTCCTCTGCGGCCTTCTGGGCATCCTCGGCAGCCTTCTTCGCGGCCTCGGCCTCAACCTTGGCGCGCTCGGCAGCTTCCTTGTCCTCGGCGCTGGAAGCAGCGGCCTCCTCGGCCTTCTTCTGAGCCTCTTCGGCTCTTGCCTTGGCGGCTTCGGCAGCAGCCTGCGCAGCCTCGGCGGCAGCCTGGGCTTCCTGTGCCTTCAGCATGCTGTCGGCAGCCTGCGCAGCGCTCTGAGCAGCCTGTGCGGCGCTCTGCGCGGAGCGGCCTGCCTCTTCCGCAGCCTTCACGGCCTCGGCGACAGCCTTGGCAGCCTCAGCGGCAGCGGCGGCGTTGTTCTCCTCGGCAGCCTTCTGGGCAGCGTCAGCGCCTGCCTTGGCCTCTTCGGCCTTCTTCTGAGCTTCTTCCGCCTTGGCCTGTGCGGCCTCGGCAGCAGCCTGCGCAGCCTCGGCAGCCTTGCGGGCCTCCTCGGCAGCGGTGTTGTCCTCGGCAGCCTTCGCAGCGGCGGCCTCAGCGGCCTCCTGCGCGGCCTTGGCGGCCTCAACGGCTTCCTCGGCAGCCTTCTGCGCGGCTTCGGCCTCTTCCTGTGCCTTCCTGGCTTCCTCAGCGGCCTTCTGGGCGATTGCCGCAGCCGATGCCGTCAGTTCCTCATACAGCTCCTCGGCAGCGAGCAGCTTTTCATAGTTCTTGACCAGTTCCTTCTGCGTGTCGGTCAGGGCGTCATAGGCGGCGCGGGCAGCCTTGATCGCGTCGCCGCTGTCGGCAGTAACTTCGCCGATGGCATCGATCAGGTCGTCCACAGCCTTTGCGGCAGCGGCGTCGACCAGGGCGGTGTAAGCTTCCTCTGCCGCAGTCAGCTTCTCGTAGTTGTCGACAAGCACCTTCTTGGCCTCGGGCAGCTTGTCATAGGCGGTGCGGGCAGCGTCGATGGCGTCGCCGCTCTCGAGCGTTACCTCGCCGATGGCGTCGATGAGCTCCTTGACCGCAACGACAGCGGGGTCGTCCGGGGCCTTGAGCACGTGGATCGTCAGCATGGCCTTCGTGGCGGTGCCTTCGACCTCGCCCTCGAAGTTCACGTCGCCGACATTGGCCAGCTCGGCAGCCGTGATGGCGGGCCAGGTGACCTTGACGGTCTGGTTGTCGAACGCACCGTTATTGTAGCCGACCTTCACGGTCTTCGGCAGCGCCGGGACGATACCCTGCGTCGTCGTGACCTCAACGGGCTCGACGCTCGTGATGGTGGCCTTGTCCATGTCGCTGCGGACATAGATCGTGCAGGTGGTCATCTTGCCGGTGGAGTTGTTCACGCCGCGGAGCTTGACCTCGCCGTCGGTGGCGATCATGTCAGCCGTCAGGGTCTCCCAGGTAACGGGGACGCTGATGAGCGCGCCGTCCGAGGTGACTGCCGTGACGTTGGAGGGCAGCGTGGGCATGACGCCGGGCTTCGTGGCGAGGAAGACCTCGTTCAGGGAAGCGACGTCAACGGAGGAATAGACCTTGAAACGGTAGATGCCGTTTGCTTGCGCGCCGGAACGGACGGTCACATACAGGCGCAGGCGGGTGGTGGTAACGCGGTCGAATTCAATGCGGTTGTACTTGTTCTTTGCAATGCTGCTCTCGAACGGGGTGGTGATGTTGACATCCTGCCAGGTACCGCTGGCATCGAGGTACTGCATGCGCAGCTTGGACGGGACCTGCGTTCCGCCGCCGTCGTCATACCAATAGATGTCCGCGCCGCCGACGGTCACGGCCTCATCCCAGGTATAGCCGACATAGTGCTCGGAGCCGGCGCTCTGACGCCAGTTGCCCCAACCCTTGCCGGCGCCCACGTTGGAGCTGGTCGGCTCGAAGCTCGGGTTGTTGATGCCGTTCAGGTTCTCCCAGCTGGAGGTGTAGTCACTTTCGACGGAAGCGGCGTCCGGAGCGACGTCCTCACCGAGGCCGCCCGCTGCGCCCTGCTTCAGGGTGACGGTCAGCTCGGCAGTCGCGCTCAGCTCGCCGTCACTGACGGTGAAGCGAACGGTGTACTCGCCTTCCACGGAGCCGGAGATGGTCGTGGTGGGCTTGTTGGCGCTGCTCAGGATAACCTCGGCGCCCTCCGGAGCGGAGACAAGCTCCCAGGCGTAGCTCATGTCCTTGTCGTAGGGCAGGCCGTCGTCGGTGCAGGTCGCCTTCAGGGTAGTGTAGAGGTTGCCGGTCATGGAGGTGTCTTCCGCGAGCTTGACGGACGGAGCCGTGTTCTGCGCGGGATGATCGCGGTCGCCGCCCTCGTTGAAGAGCTGGATCTCGGTCACGGCAGTGAAGCCCTTGTCCTTGTTGGTGAAGGTGAAGCGGAACTGATCCGTCTCGACCGGTGCGAAGTACACGGCGTTGTAGTTCGCGCGCGGAGCGGACGGGGTACGGGTCTGCTGCCGGACGGCCTGCCAGGCCTCGCCGTCCCAGTACTCGACTGCGAACTTGGAGGGCTCGGAGTAGCCGTTCGTCTGGCGGTCGTTGTAGAAGTACAGCGTCGCCATGTCCACGGTCTGCTTGGAGGAGAGCTTCAGCGTCAGGCTGTCGCGCTCGTTCACGCTGCCGTAGTTGCCCCAGAACGGCATGTCGACGGTCGTGCCGTCCACAACTGCCTGCGGATCGGGCACAGTCTCGTTGACTGCCTTGGAGGTGGAGTCGCTGCCGTCGGCGCGGTGCTTTTCTGCCCAGGAGGCTGCACGGGCCTTGTCCGGCGTGAAGGTTGCGGTGACTTCCGCGCCCTCGGCGAGGTTCGTCATGCCGTGCACGCCGGACTTCTCCAGCATGTTGAGGACCTTCTCCTCGGTGATGGCGGTGTTCATCGCGGTGGGGATGGCAGCGCCGCCGTTATTGGTGACGATCTCGACAGCGCCGTCGGGGAAGGAGATTTCCTTCGTGGCGGAGTCATAGACGACATGGGCCAGATCCTTCAGGGTGAAGGCCAGCGTGCCGTCGATGTACAGGGAGTAGCCCTCGGGGCACTCGTTGTACCAGGTCTTGCCGTCGTCCGGCTTATCCCACACGACCGTCAGGTCATGACCGTGATAGCGGGCGTTGTTGACCATGAAGTGGTCATAGGAGAAATCGATCGGGCTCAGCTCGATCTTTTCATCGGAACGCGGCTGGATACCGGCCATGTCCTCGATGAAGAGGTAGGTGTAGTTGCCGAGGATGTTGTGGTAGATCCAGGAACGATAGTAGTTCTCATAGGTTCTGCCGTCGATGTTGTGGAACTCGTTGTTGTTCGGATAGCGGATGTCGCCTGCATCGGGGTAGACGTTCCATGCCATCCACTCGGCCATCATGGCGAGCATGTCGTCGGTGATATAGGTCTGCTCCTTGTCATAGGTACGCAGAGCGGACTCATACAGACGGAGCTGCACGGTGAAGTTGATGTTCGAGAAGTTGTTCGAACCGCTGACCTCTTGGTTGTGGACCTGGTTGGCGGTGTAGAACGGGAAGATCGGGAACTCCTTGCCGTTGGAGAAGGCCTTGAGGGCTTCCTTGTACTTCGTCACGGAAGCGGCGTCGTCGGGGACGAGGCCCACGGCAAAGTAGTTGTAGTTGTTGGACTCGGTGTACTTGACGAGGTTGGGCTGGTTAGCGTTATGCTGTGTGCCGGTCGGACGGACGGCATAGGTCTCGAACTTCTGGCACTCCTCGCACCACATGAGCTCGAGGACGTCGGCCTTGATCTTGTCGGCCAGATCGCGGTAATACTTGGCCTGCTCGGTGTTGCCCAGCTGCTCATAGAGCTTCGCGGCGGCGTCGGCAGCGGCCCAGACGTAGGCGTTTTCGCCGTGTGCCTTCCAGGTGCCGGTGCCGGGAGCATGCATGGAGATGGTATCGGCGTCGTTGCCGGTCATGTAGTTGTTGCGGTAAGCGATGAGGTCGCGGCCCTCAATGTGGTTGCCGTAGTGCTCCAGCTGGCCGGTAGCATCGTGGCCGAAGTAGTACGCGAAGTTCTCCGCGACCTCTGCGCCGCCGCCGATGACGTTGAACGCCTCATAGCCGGCCTCAGCCAGATACTGACCATAGTGGTTGTTCCAGTTGTTGCGGTTGCCGGGGTTATCAAGGAAGGCGCTGCTCTGCGAGGAGTTGCCCGCGGACAGCAGCTGGCCGTAAGCCAGATACGGAGAGCGGAGCCACTTCGTATCCTGCAGGTGCATCGGCTGCGTCAGGATAATCGCGTTGTTGTAGCCGAGGACGCCCTCGATGGTGACGGGGTACTGATAGTCATAGCCGGGGATGTTGGCATCGAGCGAGTTGAAGCGCTCCAGCCACCAGCGATAATCGATCGCCTTCTGGACGGCCTTCTTCGGCACGTCGATGTAGGGCAGGTTCTCCGCCCAGTAGAGGTTGTATTCCGCCTTCTGCGCGCGGACGGCCTCAAGATTGCCGAGGCCCGCGAAGCGGAGGTACTGCTCGGTGGACTCCGGAATTTCTTCCGTCGTAAAGGCGATAACGACCTTCAGCTCCACACTGCCGCCCGCGGGGACGGTGACGTCGCGGGACAGCCAGCAATAGTCGTCGGACGAAGCGGCCTCGAAACCGTCGCCGGTCATGCGGGCATAGATGGTGGTAAGGCCTGCAGGGGAAGAGCAGGTGCCGGTCAGCTCTGTCTGCTCTGCACCATTGACCGTGACCTTGCCGGGCTCCGTCGCAAAGGTGGAGTCCGCTGCCACCGTAATTGCCTGATCCTCTGCGGATTTGTTGGTCAGCGTCATCGTCGTGACGGCGACGTTCTCCTGATGGATGAACTTCACGACATCCAGCGTCAGGTTGCTGCCGACAGAGTAGGTGCTGGACCAGTTACTCGGCGCATTGACGCGTTTGCTGGTGTCTTCCTTCGTGGTCAGGCTGCCGTCGGCGTTCGAGAAGAGAACGCGGACCAGATCGCCCCGGCCAAGCGGCTGATGATAGGCGGTGTTGCCGCCGAAGCCGATGACGGACGGGCTGCTCGTGTACATATACAGCGCGCGGCCGCGGGTCAGGAAGGTGTTTCCGTCGGCGTTGCCGTTCGAACCGGCGTTGCCGCTGCAGACGCCCTCACGGGCGAGGATGCGGTCCATATAGAAAGAGTCGCCGCCATTGGCGAGATCCTGCTTATAGATCGCCATCATGATGTCCTTTTCGGAATAGGACACACCGAGCTTCGACAGGTCATAGACCTCGTCGAGAAGCTCTGTGTTCTTGAATGTGGGGTAGCCGATGTCCAGCGCTGCGGGTGCTTCTGCGGCAGATGCCTTCAGAACGCCAGCCGGGAGCAGCGAGAGTACAACAGCCAGCACAAGCAGTGCAGAAAGCAGCTGTTTCACATGCTTCATGGTTTATTGTTCCTCCCAAGTTCGATTTTCGAGCATATTGTTTGTCTGGGTCCAATTGCCGGGAAATGCTGGGGGGCTCCCCATGCGGCTTCGGCCGCATGGGGAGCAGGGGGAAAGATCAGGCGTTCAGGTACCGGGCAAGGATCACGGCGATCTGTGCACGGGTCGCGGTGTCCTGCGGCAGCAGCTTGCCGTCAGAGCCGTTGATGAGGCCTCTGGCGACCGCCCAGTTCATGGCTTCCAGCGCGTAGCCGGAGATGTCCTTTGCGTCGGGGAAGCTCGTGAGCTTGCCGTCCTCGGTGTTCTCCTCGTGCGCATAGCGGTAGAGGATGACGGCGATCTGCTCGCGGGTGATCGGATCGTTCGGGGCGAACGTCGTTTCGTTCACGCCCTTGACGATGCCGTTCTCGGCGGCCCAGACAATGGCCTTTGTGTACCACTGGCCGTCGGCGACATCCGCGAACGGGATGGCGGCGCTGGTCTCGGGCTCACCGGCGATGCGGTAGAGGATCGTGACGAGCTGGGCGCGCGTCAGGCTGCCTTCGACATCGAACGTGTCGGCGGCAACGCCGTTCATGTAGCCGTTTCTCACCATGAAGTCGATGCCGTCATGATACCAGACGTTCTCCTCGACATCCGTGAACGCTGCGCTCGGGCAGACGGCGTTGTTCAGGGCCTCGCGGGCGGCAGCCAGAGCGGCGTCGACCTCAGCGGGCGTCTTTGCGGCCTCGATGGCGGCAGCGGCGTCGGCAAGAGCCTTGTCATACGCTTCCTTCGCGTGGCCGGTCAGGCCCTCGCCGTTCTGCTGGAGCTGAGCCAGCTCGTAAGCGGCGGCATACTTGGCAGCGGCCAGAGCGGCCTCCTCGGCCTTTCTCTGGGCCTCTTCGGCGGCCTTGCGCTCAGCCTCGGCGCGCTCGGCCTCGGCCTGTGCCTTGGCGAGGTACTCGACGAGCTCGGCCTTGATGCGGACGATCTCTTCATAGGCCTCAGCCATCTTCTTTGCATACTCGGCAGCCTGCGCAGCGGATGCGGCGGCTTCCTTGTTGGACTGCTCGGCAGCCTGCATAGCCAGCTCCGCGGCGGACTTGGCGTCCTCGGCGGACTTACGGGCATCCTCGGCGGCCTTCTGGGCAGCCTTGGCTTCCTCAGCGGCCTTCTCGGCGGCTTCGCGGTCCTCAGCGGTGGAGGCGGCGGCCTCCTCAGCCTTCTTCCTGGCCTCTTCGGCCTTCTTCTCGGCTTCCTCGGCAGCCTTCTCGGCATCCTCGGCAGCCTTCTGCGCCTTCTGAGCCTTCAGCATGGCCTCGGCGGCGTCGGCAGCAGACTTCGCAGCCGCTTCGGCGGAAGCAGCGGCCTTTCCGGCCTCCTCAGCGGACTTGGCAGCCTTCTCGGCGGCCTTTGCGGCAGCCTCGGCAGCAAGCGTGTTGTTCGCGGCGGCAGCGGCGGCGGCGTCCTCGGCAGCCTTCTGCGCTGCCTCAGCACCGGCCTGTGCAGTCTCGGCGGCAGCCTTCGCAGCCTCGGCCTTCTCCTGCGCCTCTTCGGCAGCGGCCTGCGCCTTCTTGGCGGCCTCGCTGTTTTCGCCGGAAGCCTGTGCGGCCTCCTCGGCGGCCTTCTGCGCAGCCTCGGCGGCAGCCTTCGCGGCTTCGGCCTTCTCCTGCGCAGCCTTGGCGTTCTCGAATGCCTTGCGGGCATCCTCGGCGGCCTTCTGCGCAGCCTCGACAGCCGTCAGCAGATCGGTGTAATCCTTCTCGGCCTTGACGAGCTTGTCGTAGTTGCTGACCTCGGGCTGCAGGCGCGTGGGCAGTGCGTCATAGGCAGCGCGCGCGGCCTCGATGGCCTCCTTGCTGTTCTCGTCAACTTCGCCGATCGCGTCGATCAGATCCTCGACTTCCTTCACAGCGGCGGCGTCAGCCAGCGCAGCGTAGGTCTCCTCGGCCTTGGTCAGGGTTTCGTAATTCGTAACGAGCGTCTTCTGCTCGTCAGTCAGCTTGTCATACGCAGCGCGGGCGGCCTCGATGGCGTCCTTGCTGTCGAGCGTGACTTCGCCGATGGCATCAATGCGGGCGATGACGACCTTCACCGCAGTCGGGATGCCGTCGGACTTCGCCAGCTTGCCATAGACCTTCCACTCCATGATGCCGACACCATTGTAATCCCTGCTCTGCTTGTTCAGCTTCACGCGCAGGGCGGTGGTGGTGACCGGATCAAACGTGGTCTTGTTGAACTTGTCCATTTCGCGGCCAAAGCCTTCGCCGTTGGTCACGGGCTTCCAGTTGCCCTCCGCATCCAGATAGTCGAACTCCACGGACTTCGGCACAAGGATGCCGCCGCTGGTGTACTCGCCCTCCGTGCCGTCGTACCACAGGTACAGGTCGGTGGAATCGATGATCACGTCTGCAGCCCAGGTGTAGGTAACGGTCTCATAAGCAGAGGTGTTGCCCCAGGTGCCGTAGCGCGGCTTGGAAGGATCATAGGAATTGGAACGGACGATGCCGTCGTTGACAGCAGCCAAGGATTCCCAGCTGGCGCAGTAGCTCGTGCTGGCCGTTGCAGAATAGGCCAGGTTGCCGTCCGCGCTTTCGAGACCGGCGATAACCGCATTCAGCTCCGCCGCTGCGGCATCAACCTGCTCCTGCGTGGCGGCCGTATCGCTCAGAACGGCCTGTGCCTTCGCAATGGCCAGATCCAGCAGATACTTGCTGCCTTCGACAAAGAGGTTCGTGTTGACAGCCTTTGCGGCCGCGATTGCGCTCTTCAGAGCGGAGCGGTCGACGAATTCACCGTAGCCGTAGACCTTCCACTCGATGACGCCGATACCGAGCGTCTTCGGGTTCATGGTCATGCGGAGCTTCGTGGTGGTGATGGGATCAAAGCTCGTGGTGTTGTACTGGTTGAGCGTAACACCAAGGCCGCTGACGTTCGGGACCTCGTGCCACTGACCGTCCTCTGCCAGATACTCCAGCTTCGCATCCTTCGGCGCAAAGTTGCCGTCGGTGAAGTAGTAGGCATCCGCGCCGTCGATGGTGACGGGCACATCCCAGGTGTACATGACCCATGCTGCGTCGCCCTGCGCGCCCTGCCAGTTGTGCCAGACGCCGTGGCTCGTATCACGGGAGCTGCTCGGGTCGAAGCCGTCGTTCAGGCCGGCAACGCCGCCGAGGTCGGACGGAGTGTTGATGATGGCGGTCGGGGTCGCGAACAGAGCAACATTCTTGCGGTCGCCCTTCACGACGATGACCTTGACGGCCACGCGGGTCGTCTGGGTACGGAGCGTGCCGTAGGCCTCGAACTCACCGGCCTGTGCATACTTGTCTTCGGAGATCTCGTCCCAATCGACTGCGCCGCCGGAGTAGGTGCCGTCGTCACGGACAGCGACCACGCCGTTCGGCAGCGTCGGGGCGACGCCGACCTGCGTGATGACGGTCTTCACGCGCTGGATGCCGTCGGCAGCATCCGTCATGGTGACGGTGACTTCCGTGGAGGAGGTCTTGTCCTCGTCGGTGACAGTCAGGCGGACAACATACTCGCCGCCCTTGTCGACGCGGAGCTTGGCTTCCTTCTCGTTCGGATTGCCGATCATGGCATTGCCGCCCTCGGGCTGACTGACCAGCTCCCAGTGGAAGCGCGGGACGCCCTGATACAGCGGGTCGACCGTGGCTTCGGCCTTGAGATCGGCAACGGTCGGATTGCCGACAACGGGCGTGCCGGTCGCGGAATCGATCGTCGGGGCCAGACGCTCGGGCGCTTCGCCGACAACGAGAGTCTTTTCGACCTTCGTGGACTTCTCACCGTCGCTGACGGTCAGGGAGATGACATACTCGCCTGCCTCGCTGACGTTGAACTGCGTTGTCGGAGCGGCGTCGCTGCTCAGGAACGCGCTTGCGCCCTCGCCTGCGAGGCTCTCAAAGGCCCACAGATAGGTCAGGCTGCCGTCGGGATAGCCGTCGTCGGAGGCAACGGCCGTCAGGGTGTAGGTCACGATGGCCTGCAGATCGTCGCTGGAGACCTTGATGGCGGCCTGCGGAGCGGCATTCTCGCCGTTCGGATCGGCCGTGATGGTCACGACATTGGTCTCACCGGCGGGCATGGTGATGGTCGCGTTGGCCTCATTGTTCTTCACATAGACCTGGCTGACCTTTTCGCCGTTGACGTTGATGGCATAGAAGCCGTCCTTCAGGCCGGCGCCGCTCAGAGCGATATGGGAAACATGGCTTGCAGCGGTGTAGCCCTTGACGTTCAGCTCGATGGAGCTGCCGTCCATGGCGAACTTTGCGCTGGTGATGGTGTCCTGCGTCGTTTCGACGTAGATCTTCTGGTCGAGGATGTTGACGCGCTTGCCGAAGCCGTCAGTCGGGATGACCGTGTAGGAGGTCTCGTCGGCAGTGACGTTCGCGCCGTAGCCATACAGGCCGAAGATCGGATCGTTCACAACGTCTGCGCTGATGCGCAGCAGGGAGCCGTACAGGCCCTCGTCGCTTTCGCCGGAGAAGTCCTGCCAGCCGTTGTTCATGACGCGGGTGCCGCCGTCGTTGACGTTCATCGCGCCGTAGCCGCCCTTATACATGTTGTAGCGCCAGGAAACGTTTCCGACATACTTGTCGGAGATCTGGCCCATGTTGATGGCGTTGAAGTTGGAAATCTTGGCCGCGTAGTTCACGCGGGCAGCCCATGCGGTGGTATCGCCGTCCTCGAGCTCCTCGTAGCGCATCCAATCGTCCATGATGGAGCCTGCAAGGGAGGCGGTGTACTGGAAGTTCCACCAGCTTTCGCCGCCGATGAAGACCGGGTCGGCGTACTGGTACCAGGTGGGCTGGATGCCGCGCATCGCGCGGGTCTTGTGGTTCGCCATGCTCATGGCACTGTAGGCGTTCTTGGCGGCGTCGCTGTCCGGCCAGTACTTCGTCAGGGCCTGGATGGCGGCGAAGGCGCCCTCTTCACCGGTGTTGTCGTAGGCAAACTCGGAGCCGTACGGATAGGTGGCGTTGATGCAATTGTTCGCCTTGTACCATGCAAACCGCTCCTGCAGGTTAAATGCCTCCTCGTCCATACCCTCGGCATAGAGCGCCTCGATCATGTCGGGGATCTGCTGCTTGCTGTAGAAGCCGATGGCGCCGGTGCCGACGCGGTTGGAGTAGATGCCGTATGCCTTCTCCAGATACCACGCTGCAGGCTTACGGTACTCAATGAGGTCCGGATAAGCCTTGACGATGCGGTACATGTTGAAGAAGCCGGTGGCCTCCATCACTTCGGAGAACGTACGGGTGTACGGGCCGCTGGAGGTGCTGTAAGCGCCGGAAGCGGACAGGTAGTTCGCAACGATGAAGTTATCCTGGGTGTTCTTCATGTAGGTGTTCCACATGAAGTCGATCAGGTAGGTCTCGATGGACTTGACCTGCTCGGCATCCGGGTTCAGATAGTTCTTCATGGCGATGAAGTTGATGTTGTCATGGCTCCAGTCATCGCCCCAGTGGTTGCGCTGGTTGGAATCTCTGCCGCTGGCAAAGTACCAGTCGCTGTAGATGCCGTAGGTCGCGCTGTCAGGATTCGTGTCCTGCGTCTCATTGACCATGAAGTCGGCATGCGTGTCGGATGCCTGATCCAGCTCGGTCAGAACGTTGAACTCGAACTGCGTGAACTTGCTGACCCATTCGTCACCGACCTTCAGCTTGTACTCGACGCGAACGCTGTTGTTGCCGATGCAGCCGAAGTGCAGGTCGTAGATGTGGTGCTGCTCGCCGTCGACGGTCTTCGTCTCGACAAAGCTCACGGATTCCTCATAGCCCTCGTTGCCGTCATGCAGGCCGCGGCCGGTACGGCTGTTGTTGACCATACCGGAACGGTGCTCCGGCGTATGCGCTTCGTCGAACGGATCGTTCTCGTGCACGCACTGGATGTCGACGGAGTCGACCTTGATGAGGCTGTCATCATAGTGCAGGTCGAGGCGCGTGTCCATGTTCAGAGCCGTCTGGAAGCCCGGGACCGCGATGGCGTCGATGAGGCCGTTCTGATAGAGGATAGAGCGCATGTTCGTCTCGCGCTGCTCGATGGAGTCAGAGGCGTTGTTCGGGCTCTCGGCGCTTTCCTGCGGGGTGTTGTCGCCCGCGCGGACAGCAGAGAACTTGAACTGGTAGGTCTGGCTCTCACCCGGCTCGAGGATGAGGCTGGTCGCATCTTCAAAGTAGCTGCGGCCGGTCTTGTGGATATCCTTGGAGTGGATGTAGTAAACGCTCAGGCCCGGCTGCCATCCGCCGGAGTCGCCCGTCCAGTTGGAGAACGTGCTGCCGGTACGGTTGTCACTGACGCCGTTGTTGCTGCCGATCCAGTTGTCCACATACTCGATGCGGGCGCCGGAGGTGGCGACCGGCGTGAAGAGGATGTAGTTGCCCTCGCCGCTGCAGCGGATCGCATAGGCATAGCCGCTGTCCGCGCCTGCAAAGGTATGGGCCGTGACGCGCTCGGAGTAGACGCTGTTCTGGTTCGTGTACTTGTTGTTCCACGGCATCGGCAGGCCGACGTCGCCGAATTCCAGATACGCATCACTCTTGTTCTTCAGGGTGATGGTCCACAGCAGGGAGCCATCCTCGGTGTCCATATCATAGGTGGACTTCACATCGAAGCCCTTCATGGTACGGTCCGTCGTGGAGCTCAGGTCCTGGCCGATGAAGTTGACCTCGACCTTCTTGTCGCTGACAACCGTCTTCTCGATATAGGGGTTATCGGAAGCGATGTTGGAAGCGGTGGTCGAGCCGCCGGCTGCGAGGGTCTTGTTCGTGTCGACCTCGACGAAGCCGGTGTTGTCGGCCGGGAAGCTGCCGTCCGCACTGGAGCGGACGGAGAAGATCATTTCGCCCATCCACTGATGCTGCACACCGTTCTGGGGACGGGTGTCATTGGGGAGGACGAAGTTGATCTCACGATTGCTTCGATTTCTGGGATTATTCACGATGTTGAGCGTAGAAATCTGTCCGAGATCACCGACAGAGATCTTCAGACTGTCATTTGCAATTTCGTTCGTTGCAGCCTTCGCCGTCACGCCGAGGCCCGGCAGGATGCCGGAGAACAGGGACGCGACCATGACGATGGTCAGCACGATCGAGATCACACGTCTGGGCAGGTGGTTCACTCTTTGCATGAAATGTTCTCTCCTTTCAGATTCTATAGTCCTTTCGAGTTCCGTCGAAAATGCTAAACGTTTAACATTTGCGGTGAAAAAATATCGCCCAACAGGGCAGGCTGGTATCCTGCGTGGATTCCGATCCAGGAATGACCCGTTCCAGCTTGTAACAGCTTTGTCAGCGCACGCTTTTCCTCCTTCCGCAGGCATTTTTGTACGATATTACCATACAAACCGCCTGATAAAGCCGAGCTGCCGGACAAACGGTGTGCGAAGCCTTGGCGCGGGCATTCCTTGCCCTGCACGCAATGACGAGAGAGCCTCGTTGCTGATGACATCTAGCAGGATACTTCGCCGCAGTCGGAAAACACTTCCCACTGCTAAACGTTTAACAAACTATGTTTGAACTATACCACGTTTGAATCCGCTTGTAAATCCGCAAAAATATTTTTGGAGCTTTCCATAAAATCGTACCGATTGATTTGTGCGAATTGCTGAATCAGCTTGCTGCAGAGCCCATTTTTCTCCCTCTACCTTCACAAAAAATCGGCCCGGTCTGCAGCAGAATTCCGCAGTCCGGGTCGATATGGATATCTTATAACATGACTACAAATTCAGGCCGTTTCGTGTTCCGTAACAGGCTTTTCATGTTCCGCATCCGCACAGCGGCGCACGCAGGCGGCATACGTCAGCGGGAACGTGCCCTGCAGCACATGGTGCTGCACGACCTTCCAGCCGTGTCTGCGCAGGAACTGCAGAAACTCCGCAGGCGACCACTTCCAGCGCAGCGGGAACCCGGCACGGCGCATCAGCCAGAGGCGCAGCCTTGCAAGCCTGCCCTCCCCCGCATGCGTAAACGTCGGCACGATGAGCAGGCCGCCCGGTGCGAGCACGCGCGCAGCCTCATCGAGCGCCTTGTCTGGCTCCGGCAGCAGGTGGAGCACATTGGCAGCGATGACGACCTCGAAGCTGCCGTCGGCATAGGGCAGATAGCGCATGTCCTGAACAGAGAAGTGCAGCTTGCGGGAATGGGAATGGCTTCGTGCCACGTCGATCATCCCGGCAGAGGCATCCGTCGCCTCGATAGAGGCCGCCTCGTGCACGATCCCGTGCGCGATCACGCCCGTCCCTGTTGCCAGCTCCAGCACGGTGCGGTCACGGACGGCCGGACGGATCCACTCGAGCATCTGCGCATAGGCCTCCTGATCCGCGCGCACGAAGTGCGAATACCGCCGCGCATGGCGGTCCCAGAAGCTTTGTTTCTCCATGCGTTTTCCCTCTTTCGGTTAGTTATTTCTAACCAGAGTTTACTCCGCAGCGGGCAAAATGTCAAGCCCCCATCTTGTGTTTTGTGGGAAAAACCGTTCAGGTGCAGCACCGCGCCTTCCTGCGGGGAGCGGACAGCCGGGCCCGGCGCTGCACTTGCGATACGAACGGGACGGCGTTAAAATGGTGCCGGCCCCCGAATTGTCATTGCGAGGGTGCTTTGCGCCCGTGGCAATCTCGGGAAGGCACTGCCGTCCCGTACCGGCCGCCGTTTCGTGGTACCCGCCATTGTAGGGGAGGGGCATGCCCCTCCCGGCACTGCACAAACGATTCGCACAGGCTGCCGTTAAAATGGTAACTGCC
>ERZ837910.3965-NODE-3965-length-15200-cov-11.754374_pt1 | contig 15200 bp, 12 predicted proteins | sample MGYA00519940_ERZ837910 | MGnify/ENA primary metagenome ERZ837910 (study PRJEB31850, sample SAMEA3708825) | human gut metagenome | biome: human gut; feature: human-associated habitat; material: faeces | place: China | collected 2014 ... | reverse complement strand
TTCGGGCGACTGCTTCTTCCTCGTGGCAAAGCTGAAAGGGCTGGACTGCCGGAACGCCGCCGACTTCGTGGAGGTGCTGCACACCATCGACCGGGAGCTGTGCTTGGGGCTGGACGGGGAAAGCCCGAACGATACCGACCTGCGGAACGACAACAGCCGGACGCTGCGGCTCGTGCCAAGCGCAAAGGAGAACGAAACGGGAGGCAGCAAAGGCGGTATGAGAGGAATTACGGGGGAAACCGACACGGACACGGGAGAAACCGCTGCGCCCCCCGACCGTCCCGAACCGAAGCCCTACCGGGCAGTGGAGAAGCCCTTCACGGACGGGGAGCTTGCCTACTGGTGCGCATCGGGCATCACGCCAGAAACGCTGCACCGCTACGGGGCGGTGTCGCTCTCGGAATACCGGAGCGAGACGAGGGAGGGCAAGGCGTTCGGTTTCAGCTCCACCCCTGCGGAACCGATGTTCGGGTACAAGGGGAAATGGGGCATGAAGGTGTATCGCCCGTTCTCGGAAGTGCGGTTCGTCTATGGCGGTCACACGGGCGACAACTACTGCTTCGGGCTGGAGCAACTGCCCTCGAAAGGCGACCTGCTCTTCCTGACGGGCGGCGAGAAGGACGTGCTGACGCTGGCGGCGCACGGTTTCCACGCCATCTGCTTCAACTCGGAGACCTCGGTCATCCCGGCGAAGACCGTCCGCAAACTGGCCTATCGCTTCAAGCACATCGTGCTGCTGTACGATACCGACAAGACGGGGCTGGAATGTTCGGAAAAGCACCGGGAGCAATTAGCGGAGTACGGGGTGAAGCGGTTAGTGCTGCCGCTGCCGGGGACGAAGGCGGAGAAGGACGTGACGGACTATTTCAGAGCCGGGCACACACGGGAGGAGCTGATGGGGCTGTTCCTCAAACTGCTCGACACGCTGTACGGCGACACGATGGCGGTGCTGAAATCGTGCGAGATAGACTATGACCACCCGCCACTGGCAGCGGTCAGCATCATTACCGCCGGGGACGTGCCATTGGGCACGGAAGAGAACATACTCTGCATCACGGGCGGGGAAGGTACGGGAAAAAGTAACTACACCGCCGCACTGGTCGCCGGGGCGATCATGGAGCGGGAAACGGATGCCGACCTCTTGGGCGTGCGCGTCGAACCGAACCGGAAAGGGCGTGCGGTGCTGCTGTACGACACGGAGCAGAGCGAGCAACAGCTCTACAAGAACACGGGACGGCTGCTACGGCGTGCCGGACGGGAACGGATGCCGGAGTTCCTGCACGTGTATTGCCTGACGGGAATGTCGAGGAACGAGCGGCTGACCGCTATCGTGCAGAGCATGGACAAGTACCATTACCTGCACGGGGGCATTCATTTAGTGGTGATCGACGGAGTGGCGGATTTGATACGCTGTGCCAACGACGAGGGCGAGAGCGTGGCGTTGATAGATGAGATTTACCGGCTGGCTGGGATTTACCGCACGTGCATCGCCGCCGTGGTGCATTTCGTGCCGAACGGATTGAAGCTCCGGGGACATTTGGGCAGCGAGCTGCAACGGAAATCGGCGGCTATCCTCTCCATCGAGAAGGACGAGAACCCGGAAATATCGGTGGTGAAGGCACTAAAGGTACGGGACGGCAGCCCGCTGGATATTCCGCTGATGCAGTTCCGCTGGGACAAGCAGGCGGGGATGCCCGTCTATGTGGGGGAAAAACCCCGTGCGGAGAAGGAGAAGCGCAAGGAAAAGGAGCTGGCGGAAATGGCACGTGAGGCGTTCGCCCGGCAGGAGAAGTACGGCTACATCGAGCTGTGCGAGCTGATTCAGGAAACGCTGGACGTGAAGGAACGCACGGCGAAAGGCTATATCCGCTACATGCGGGAAAAGGAAATCATAGAGAAGGAAGGAGATTGCTATGTACACAGACCGGGAAGAATTTGAAGGCTGGATGATGCGCATCATGGAACACTTCGAGCGGACGGAAAAGCTGCTGGAACGGGTGCTGAAGAAGAACAGCCAACTGGACGGCGAGGAAGTGCTGGACAACCAAGACCTGTGCCTGCTGCTGAAAGTGGGCATACGGACGCTGCAACGCTACCGTGCCATCGGGGTACTGCCGTACTTCACCATCAGCGGGAAGGTGTTCTACCGGGTGAAGGACGTGCATGAGTTCATCCGCAACCAGTTCGCCGCCGTGGAAGAGCGGAAAGCGAAACGGGCGGAGAAGGAAGCCCAGAGGGAGGCGAAATGCAGGAAAAAGGGATTATTACCGTGAAAACGGTGATTGTTTTGCATCCATAGTGGTTGAAGCCCTGCCCGGTCGTGAGATTAGGCGGGGCTATTGTTTTGTTATTCGGGAAGTTTCACTATCTTTGCGTGAAGTACGGCGGATAACGCCCTAACGGGCAGATTGCCGTCCTTAATTATAGAAAATTCATACCCGGCTTGGAAACAGGCAGGGGCTGATATACATATTGTACGTTCGCTGAACGTCTTGACACGGAAAACTGGCACTTTTCAAAAAAGACAAGATGTATAGCGCAATGTTCATGCTGTGTGCTTATACGGCGTGGGCTTGCCTATTCTGTCTTTTGGGTATGCCAGTACCTTCGTGTCGGAATAGTGTGGGTTCACGCTGTTCTTTTGGGTGCAAGGCGGGCATAATCCTTAAAAATACATTGAATATGAAACAGATTAGCTTGCACGTGTACCAGTCCATCGACGGTTGTCCGGTTCCCTCGGACAAGCATTTCGATGCGGCGGTGGATGCCTCCGGCTGCGTGCTGATTGACGAAGAGACTTACCTGCGCATTTACCTGAACCATTTAGGCTGGCCGATCACGGCGAAAGAGACTTTCGTCGTGACGAACGGCTGCATTGACCTGACGGAGAATGAACGGGTGAAGTTCATCCAAGGGGATGCGGTGGCGGAGCTGCAACGGATGAAGGAGGACGGCGACGGCACGGTGGTGGCTTACGGTGAGGAAATCGGGGCTTTGCTCTTGGATAACGGGCTGGCGGACGAAATCACGGTGACAACCGTACCCATGCTGGTCGGCGGCGGCGAGAAGGCGCTGGAGTGCGGGCTGCATGACGGCGGGGCTTGGATTGTACGGTCAAACAAGGTGCTGGTGGACGGGAAAATGAGGACGGTGTACGGAAGGGTGTAATTACGAAACGGGCGGTTTCGTAATCTGGCAACAGGCGGTTGCCAAATTGGAAAGAAATAAAAAAGTGCATCAATGATGCACTTTTTTGGATGCGTAGTATGTAATAGTAAGAAAAGTGCAACAGTGATACCTACATTCAAATCGTGCCTTTGCTATCCTGTAACTCCTGACTAAGTTTATTCTCCAGTTCTTCAATGGAAGGCAACCCGGATTTAATATCTTTAGGTAATGCCTTGCCTAATTCGTAGTCGGAAATGCCGATAGGCTTGTGTACATCACGCAAAGCGTATTCAGCCATAATGCGGTCTTTGTTCTGGCAAAGCAGCAAGCCGATGGTCTGGTTATCCCCTTCCCGGCAAAGAATGTCGTCCACTGCCGAACAGTAGAAATTCAGCTTGCCGATATATTCGGGCTGGAACTCCCCCCGCTTCAACTCCACAACTAAATATCGATGCATAAAGGCATTGTACATGAGGATGTCGATATAAAAATCCTTTTCCGAAACTTCGATATGATACTGCCTGCCCATGAAAGCGAAACCTGCCCCCATTTGGAGAAGGAACTTCTCTATATGTTTAATCAAACCTAATTCGACGTCCCGTTCGTCGTATTCGTCTGTGAAAGTCAACATATCGAAGATATAGGGATCTTTCAAGGTTTCTTTCACCTGCTTGGCTTGTATTTCGGGAAGGGTGGCATCGAAATTGTTTGCCAATGCACCGTGAATATTGTAGTAGTCCTGATTGATGGCTTCAACCAGAAAATTACGCCCCCAACTGTTTTTAAGACACTGTATCATATACCAATACCGGGCTTTGAGGTCTTTTACCTTTTGCATCAGAATAACATTGTGTGACCAGCTTAGTTGTTTAACCGGAAGGGGCAAATTTGATATTCCTAATTTGGCAACAGGTTGTTGCCAAATTGTAAGTCCTTGATTATATTCTTTATAGAACTGAATCATACACCTGCAATTACGTGGTGAAAATCCTTTTACCTTCGGATAATCATTCTTTAAATCTTTGGATAACTGTTCAAGGGCATTGTTGCCCCAACCGATTTGTTTCTGACTTTCAGATAACATTTTGCCAATGTCCCAATACATGGTAAGCATTTCTTCGTTGGCTGCATAGATAGCCTTTTTCTGGGCGAGTGCTACACGTGCCTTAATTTGTTGAAGCAAGGTTGCATAGTTAAAAATATTGTTTTGAATTTCCATTTTATTCTTTTTTATTTGAGATTAAAGGCGTTCGGGGTATTGCTACCCTGAACGTCTGCCATCCGGTCACTGGAAAAGGCAAAACCGCACTTTCGGGATGACCGGCTGGCAAAGGTACTAATTATTATGGGATTAAGGGTACAATACCTTAAAATCCCGTCTGCCGCCTTCGTCTATCAGCCCGTCCCTGCGCAAGCGCAAAAGGACTTCGTTCGCCGACTGGCTGCCGAAATTGCGGACACAGTACAGACGGGAGAAACGATAACGGCGAAGGTGGATAAGCAGGTGTTCGACCGTGAACAGGCTTAGTTCCCGGCAAGCCCTGACAATGCGCTGCGACAAGCCGAAATCGTCCAGCGGGGTATCTAACAGCCTGCGGTGCTTGCCCGGTCTGCCACGTCCCTTCTCCGGCTGCATATCGTCATAGATGGTATCTACCCGGTTGCGCTCAAAAAGGGCGAAAAGGGATGCGCCGTCAATCATCAGGACAGTATCGAAACGGGCAAAAGCGATGTGGTTGCCGTTCATCCAAAGGGTGATACGCTGCTCGTCCGTACCGCAAAGGCGGGCGGCTTCCTGCACGGATAACCAGCCGTTCATCGTCCGCCCCCTTTCCCTTTGGGCTTGGGCGGGAAGTCGTACACGGTGCGGAAATCCTTATCGAAGGTGATGTGCGCATCGAACACCTTGCCGTCCCTGTTCTTGAAGCCTTTGATAAGGGATGTCTTGCCTTTGGTTACAAGGTCGGTAATCTGGTTGTCGGTGAGTGTCTTCTCACCTTTGCTGCGAAAGACGGTAAGCCCGCAATCGACGTTGCTGCACTTGGCGACCTTCGGATAAAAGAGGATGCGTCCGGACCGGCATTTGGGGCAAGGGATTCGTTCACCGTCCGCCACGGACACCTGTACTTGCAGGAGTTCTTCGGTGATCTGTGCGGCATAGACTTCGATACCCTTGCGGAAGGTTGCCGCATCCATTTCGCCCGTTTCGATACGGGCAAGGGCGGTTTCCCACTGTCCGGTCATTTCAACGTCGGCAATCTTCTTGCCCTTGACGGTGCTGTACACGGCAAGCCCTTTTTCGGTAGGCACGAGGTTCTTCTTCTCCCGGCGCACGTAATCACGTGAAAACAGGGTTTCGATGATGGACGCACGGGTGGCGGGCGTGCCGATGCCTATGTCCTTCAGGCTGTCCCGGAGTTCGGCTTCGTCCAGATTCCTGCCGCAACTCTCCATTGCCGAAAGCAGGCTGCTCTCGGTATGCAGGGGCTTGGGTTTGGTCTGTTTCTCCAACGGTTCAGCGGATTCGAGAGGGAAAGTTTCGCCCTGTTGCAAAGCGGGAAGGGCGGCGGATTCTTCCTCTTCGTCCCGCTCGCCACGCACGGCACACCATCCGGCGGACTTGACAACCGTACCTTTGGCGGTAAAGTCGCTGTTACCTGCCGTCAGGCGGACGGTGGTAACGTCCTTGACACAGCGGGCGGAGAAGGATTCGAGCAGGCGGGCTGCCACCATGTCGTAAATCTTGCGCTGGTCTTCCGGCAGTTCGCCGGGCAGACATTCGGTGATAATGAGCGCATGATGGTCGGTGACCTTCTTCCCGTCCACGCTGCGGCGGTTGAGTGCCGTCCCTTTCAGGGTGGCGGCATAGGCGGCAAAAGCCGGGTATTGCTCCAGCAGGGCGATGCGGGACGGGATTTCGTCGAAAACATCGTCGGAGATATAACGGGAACCTGTGCGGGGGTAGCTCAAAACTTTCGCCTCGTATAACGACTGGGCGATGTTGAGTGTCTTGTCCGCTGAAAAGCCGAGCTTGCTGTTGGCTTCCTTTTGTAAACTTGTCAGGTCGTACAGCAGCGGCGGCTCCTGACTGACTTCCTTGCACTGCACGTCGGCAACCGTAACCGTTCCTGTTGCGGTTACGGCACTAAGGGCGGTATTGACTGCCGGAAGGGTTTCGTACTTGTGTTCGGACAAGGCGGTGAAGGGCGTGCCGTCCTTTTCCGCCGTGACCTTTAACTGGTAGTAGGTCTGCGGGGTGAAATCCTTGTTCTCCAGATAGCGGGAGCAAATCATCATCAAGGTGGGCGTCTGCACCCGTCCGAGGGAGTAGATGCCCTGCCCGGCGGCGATGGAGAGTGCTTGCGTGGCGTTCAAGCCGATTTCCCAATCGGCGATGGCACGGGCTTCGGCGGCACGGTAGAGGTTGTCGTAGTCGCTGCCGGGTTTGAGGTTGTCCAGCCCCTCCCGGATGGCACGGTCAGTCAGCGAGGAGATCCAGAGGCGGTCAAAGGGCTTGCGGCAGGCGGTATGGTTGTAGATAAGCCTGAAAATCAGCTCCCCTTCCCGACCCGCATCCCCGAAATTGATGATGCGGTCGGCTTGCGAGAACAGCTCCTTGATGACCTTCAGTTGTTTGAGTACGCCGGGATCGGGCTTGTACTCCTTGCCCTCCCGTACCTGACGGGGAATGTACTTGAACTCCTGCGGCAGAATGGGCAGGTTCTCCCTGCGGAAGCCCGTGTAGCCGTAGGCATCGGGCATGGCGAGCTGGATGAGATGGCCGAACGCCCAGGTAACGAGGTAGCCGTTACCTGAGAGGTAGCCATCGTGACGTTCCTTCACGTTCAGCACGGCAGCCACGCTTGCCGCCACGCTGGGTTTCTCACATAAGATACAAACAGTCATGTTGTTGAAAATTTAATGGTTCGACAAAAGTTATCCCGCCGCTCGGACGGGATAACCGGGTAATTCATTTGCAGAATGGAGAAAGGAAGCATCAGCGGCGGATGCCCTTACGCTGCTTGGGCTTGTCGGTCTGTTCCTGCTTCTGTTCCTGCTTCTTGTCCTCCTTCTGCTGCTCCTTGCGGTCTTGCTGCTGTCTCTGTTCCCCGGTGGGTCGCTGCTGTGCAGACTGCAAGGCTTCCTTCAGGTTGCGGGTCGCCTCGTTGGTCTTGCCCTCGGAATTGACCGCCACCTGTACCTCGTTCTCGACGGCGGGCTTGACACGCCCCTCTTCGAGTGCCGCCTTGTAGTCCTTGGGAAACATGAAATTGGGTTTCTCGCCGGGCTTCCACGTGATATAGCCGTGGTACTGCTTGCCCTTCCTGTCCACCAAGCCGGACACCCTGACCGTGCCCCCGGCTTCGAGTTCGAGCCGTGACTTCTCGGTAAGCTCCTGCTTGCGGAAGGTCTTGGGCACTTCCTGATTGACGGTCTGCTTCTGGCTCGCCCGGTACGCATCCATCGCCTGCTTGCCCCGTTCGTTGAAGAGAAATTCGAGCTGCATCTTGGCGGCGCTGAACTGCACGGGAGCCAAGTAGCTCTTGGGTTCCTGCCCCTCCTTGGGCTTGGTGAGGAACTGGCAGACCACCGCCTCGCCCTGCCGGAGCTTCGCCACCTCGTCGGGGGTGAACTTGTGCCCGTTCTTCTCCGCCGGGATATTGACCTTCCCGACGGGGAAGGCAATCAGCTCGTTGGTCTTCAGGTTACGGCTGACAAGGGCTTCGACCTGTTCGCCGTCCCGGTTGGTGACGGTCGCCGGATGCCCCATGTTGCCCGTCTGCCGGAGCTGCTGCTTGTCGCTGTCGGTGATGTCGTAGCCGAAGAACTGCTTCTGCACCTTTTCCGGGTCGAGGATGCCGTGGCTGCACACGGTCAGCTTGCCGTCCGAGCCCGGTTTGAGCGATAGCTGGCTGTCGTTGCTGTGCGACAAGCCCTCGAAGTGGAAATGTACCCGGACGGTCTTGTCGGTCTGGAATCCCCGGAGCATCTGGTCGAGCATCCCGTTGTTCTCGATCTGCTCCCGTTGCACGCCGATGGCGGCAAGGCTGTTCCAGTCGATGTCCTCCGGGCGGTACTTGTACTGCGGGTTCCGTTCCTGCTGCCCGGCGGACTGCTGCGGCGCACCGTCCGGCTGTTGCTGTTGCCCGGCGGATTGCGCCTGCTGCTGCCCCTGCACGGGCGGCTGTACCTCGTACTGCGCAACGAGCGGCTCGCCCACCTTGGCGGATTGTCCCGTCCGCTGCTGGAAATCGGCTGCCACCCGTTGCACCTCCTCTTCCGGCACACGGAAAAAGTGGAAACGGGTCGGGTCTTTCAACTGGTTCCAGAGGTTGGAAAAGAAATTTGAAAACATATCGCCGTGGCGATCCACCCGCAGGAGGTCGTTGTTGTCCTCCAAGGGGTTCTTGGTCTGTAACTCGCCGTCCTTTACTCCGCTGACGGCTTGGAGCGTTCCCTTCTCGTCCATGACGAGCAGGATGTCCATTAATTGCTGGCTGCTGTCCGGTTGTTCGTCCATAATCCAAACTTTTTTAAATGGTGAATACTACTTACTACTGGTTTTTCAATGAAACCGGACGTAAATATATAGGGGAAAACATGGGAAACGGGCAAGTTACGGGCAGGCTGTCCGTGGTTGTCCTTCCGTTCGTCGGTTTGTCGTGGGCGCTCGTTGTGAAAAAAGCAAAAAAAGCTGTGCCACACCCGTATATTTTTGTCCGCAGAGGGGTGATAATCCGTTGTTTTTCCTATATTTGTGGTTTACAGAACGAGGTCTTGGCAAAAAGCGTAAAATGAAAAACACGGCTTGTCATTGCCACCTATGTGATGCGTATGAAAGTCTATCAGAGCAAACCGAGGATTAAACTTTCACCTGCCGTCCGTGACGGTCTGAAATATGTGGAAGTGGAGTTCGACGAGGACGACGCCATCCGGCTGTCGTTGTCGAAAGAAAAAGACGTGCGATTCGCCGGGGACAAAGCCTACCTGCCGCAGGAAGGCTTCGACCTGTCAGGGTTCTTCGAGCGGCACGTGGGAACGGCATTCATCGACTACTCCGCCCTGCGGGGGACATTCCCGAAAGAGAGCGGGAAGCGCAGCCCGGCAATACCGTCCGGCTATGCCGAGACGCTCCGCCAGCTCCGTTACAGCCCGCATACCGTCCGTGCATACACTTCTTATTTCGGCGAGTTCCAGCGGCACTTTGCCGGAAGAGACCTGCGCTACATCCGCACGGCGGAAATCAACGCCTACATCGTACATCTGATTGACACACGGGGCATCTCTTCGTGCCAGCAGAACCTGCGCATCAACGCCATCAAGTTCTATTACGAGAAGGTACTGGGCAAGGCGAGGCAGTGCTACGAGGTAAAACGTGCCAAACGTGAAAAGACGCTGCCCGACGTGCTGAGCAAGGCGGAGATAAAAGCCATCCTCGCCGTGACGGAGACGGACATACGGATGTACTGCATGTTCTCCCTGCTCTATTCCGCCGGGCTGAGAATCAGCGAGCTGTTGGCTCTGAAACCGGACGACATCAACGTGAGTCGGATGCTGATACGGGTACAGCAGGGCAAAGGCAGCAAAGACCGCTACACGCTGTTGTCGAAGCCGCTCGTCGCCAAGCTGTCGAGATACCGCCGTGAGTACAAGCCGCAGGAATGGATGTTCGAGCGGCACAAGGGCGAGCCGTTCACGGAGAGCATCGTGTCGAAGCAACTGAAGGAGGCAGCCAAGGAAGCCGGGATAACCAAACGGGTATATCCCCACCTGCTTCGCCATTCGTTCGCCACGCATCTGATCGAGCAAGGTACGGACTTGAAAATCGTGAAAGAACTGTTGGGACACAAGCAGCTAAAGACCACGGAGCAGTACGTCCACATTGCCGATACATTCAAGAGTAGCATCCGCACGCCGCTCGATGATATTCTTGAAAGTGATAATGAGATAGTTAAATAAGAAAATAACAGCGAAAACCGCTGATAATTATATGTTATCAACTTATTAATGAATAAAATGAAAAAGGGCAAACATATAAAAGTGCTATTCCATTTGGAACAAGACGAGGATGGCTACCCTCCATTTTCTATTGAGGGGTTATGGTGCAAAAAGACGGGGAACGGTACATATCTTGTCGATAATGTGCCATTCTATACCTATGGCATCAGTTTGGGTGATGAGATCTGCGTTACAAAAGAAAATGGCGAATATCATTTTCAATCCATTGTGAATCCCTCTGGAAATAGCACATTGAGAGTACATTTTAATGATAAACGTATGCAGGCAGTCAGAGATAAACTGTTTGATATGGGATGCAAGGTAGAGATTTCTAATCTCCCTTCATTCATATCCATAAATGTACCACAAGAAGTTTCCTTAAAAGAAATTGAGGATGTCCTGACCAATATGCAAAAAGAATATGAAAGATTGGCTTATGAACATGGTGTTGTCAGACAAAATATAAGTTGATAACAAACAGATGAAACATTTAAGGTAAGGCGGTTTATCTGCCAAACATTAGCAACCTGACAAATTGAAAATAGAATGAAAGCAACAAGAATAAAATTAGAAACCATATCTGAACAGATAGAGGATTATCTGGAGGATTGTGACAATGGTGAACAAATTTATAGGAACAAATTTTTGCCTATCATTCTTCATTATATAGATGAACATTTCAGGCAAGAATTGGGCGAAACAGAGCTTCATGCATTGGATATATTAAAAGGATATTCCCAACAATCGTCAGGGGGCGAAAGTGTTTTGCGAAAAGTGCATGAAAGAATGGAAGAAATTCAAAAGGAGATTGATTTCAAGGATGTTCGTAAACGATATATTTTGGGTACAATAACTCAACTATTAATACCATATACTGATACGGCAGATGAAGAAAACTATCTCCCAATATGGTTTCCTGTCAGTGGTATATTACAAGCAAATGAGCCTATCGAATCTCTATTCAATGGGCTTTTGGAAGCCTTTTCTGATGTGATAGACCTTAAAATTATAAGCCCTATTTTTCGGGATTCAAACAATGACTATCACCTGATGGACTACTCTTATGAAAACAGGCAATTACTTATAAGAAGTCCCAAGAACGAAAAGCGTGATTATAATATTGACATCCTGATAGATTTTGGAAACTGGTTAATACTCCCCAACTCTTTTCACGGATTGTCTATTGAAAAATTCGACCTTGAAGAGGAACCTGAAATTTATCAGCTACTTCAGGATAAATTTAGTTTTAGTCAATCGACTAATATTTACTCTATTCATTCTGGCAAAAAAACGTATTATGTAAGTGCCATTGCGATACAGATCTTCCACAATACGCTTTTGCCTCTGAAAAGCCTTTTTGACAGCAAAAAGCCAAAAGGTGGTTATGGGGAGCTTGTTATGAGATTCTTTTAAGAAAGAGGAAAGTGGGTTGCTAACAAACAGATGAAACATGGAAAGTGGTTTATCTGCCAAACATTATCAATCATAAAAAGAAAAATATGGAAATATCAGAATTTAGACAACGATATATAGATGCAATGAAAATGTCAGAAAGGACGAAAATCGCAGAATTGTTCCGATTGGCAGATGATTTGGAAGCTAATGATAAGGCGGAAGAGAATTATCGAATTTTGAGTGATGTATTCAGTTATTTGTGCTATTACACGAAAGCATATAATTATTTGTTATCCGTTGCTGACAATCATAATATTAAGGATGCGAAAAAACTGTATTACCTCAAAGAAAAGTCGGAAACGGATGGGGATAAATATGGCTTAAAGCGTCCTCGAAAGGTGAAAGATGGTTCTATCAAAATACCGAACTTCAAATATTGTTCCCAACCGTTGGAAGCTGGACTATTTGAAAAGGTTGATACACCAGAAGTATGCGATTGTTGCGGGAAAGGAACATCTGTAATATATTCCGGTCCTTTTTATAGTGTTGAAAATATAAATGTTCTTTGTCCGAAATGTATCGCTTCGGGTAAAGCATCAAAAAGGTTTAATGGAGAATTTGTGGATTATGCAATTCTTTCCTCTACAATTTCAGAAGAATACAAAAAAGAATTATGTTGTCGAACACCCTCCTACAATGGATGGCAACAAGAGTATTGGCCTGACCATTGTGAGGATTTCTGCGAATTTATCGCCTATGTCGGTTGGAAAGAAATTGTAGAAATGGGATTAGAAAATTCAGTTGAGTTTACTCTTGAAGCTGAAGGCTATGCAGAACATAAAGAATACATCATCAATGGTGGTTCATGTCAAGGCTATTTATTTCGTTGTCTAAATTGTAAGAAATATATCCTATATGTGGATTGTGATTAAAAAGATTGATAACATGCACCTGTGCGACATGATGTCATATAAATGAATGTTTAAGATACTATCCCACGAGTTGGGAATGTATGATTGAACCCATTGTTCCGTCAATGGAAGCCTACGGCAGGTGCGGATTACCCTGTATTGTGCTGTCGGACAACGTAACCCAACCGAAAGGTGCAGGCTGAACCGTGAGGGAAGCCAATGGCTGCTAACATCGGCGGTCTGGGGGCAAGGCTGGAACGGAACGGTTAGATTAAACGAACTGTCGGTTGAAGTGTCGTCAGTTAGAAAGAGCTAAGGATGTTCGGTTGTAAAGCCGTAAGGCTCTGACCAAAAGGTAAGGTAGTCAGGTTACTTCATGTAGGTGCTGGAAGTACACGGATGTCGGACTATCGGCGCATAGACAGAACCTAACCCGTTCGTCAGTCATTTATATGAAACATGGTAAGCCTGTATTTCTCTTGCAGCAATGCAAGTAAGCCAACCGTAAGGAAAGCCGAACGGGATGCAGGTAAAAGATTGCGGAGAAAGCGAATGCCGTTCTGTAACGGGGCGGATAGAAGTTGCAACATCACTTCACACGAAAGTGGGCAGACTTCCGCATAGTGGTTATAATCTTTACAAGAAACTTTTAGAACTTTCAAAAGGAGGAAAGCAAATGAACGAAACAAAATCGTGTGCGCCTGCTGACTCGTGGACGACTTGGGAGCAGATACAATGGAACAAGTGCGAAAACGAAGTCCGAAAGCTGCAAGCTCGTATTGTAAAGGCTCAAATGAGCAGCAAACATAACAGGGTGAAAGCCTTGCAGTGGATGCTGACGCATTCGTTTTACGGAAAAGCGTTAGCCGTAAAGCGTGTGACCTCTAACGGAGGTAAGAAAACAGCAGGTGTGGACCATGTATTATGGAGTACACCAAACCAAAAGATGGATGCGATAGCCAGCTTGAAAAGAAGGAGATACCATCCACAACCCCTGCGAAGGGTGAACATTAAAAAGAGCAATGGCAAATTACGTCCGCTTGGAATACCCACACTCAAAGACAGAGCGATGCAGGCATTATATCACATGGCACTTGACCCTGTGGCAGAAGCCACAGCCGATACGCACTCCTACGGCTTCCGAAAAGAAAGGAGTACAAAGGATGCGAAAGAAATGTGCTTCACGGTACTTGCCCGCAAAATTGCCCCGCAATGGGTATTGGAAGGAGATATAAAAGGGTGCTTTGACCACATCAGCCACGAATGGCTGTTAAACCATATCCCTATGGATAAGGTCATGTTAAGTAAATGGCTCAAAAGCGGTTATGTATTCCATAACAAATTATATCCCACCTACGAGGGCACTCCACAGGGAGGTATCATTTCTCCGACACTCGCCAATATGGTGCTGAACGGCATGCAGACAATGTTGTCCGAACGGTTCAAGGTAAGAATGGGCAAGAACTACTACAATCCCAAAATAAATCTTGTCAGATACGCTGACGACTTCATCGTTACAGGCAAAGATAAGGATATTTTGGAAAATGAAGTTAAACCTGCCATAAAAGAATTTCTCACGGAAAGGGGATTGACACTCTCGGAAGAGAAAACGAAAATTACCCACATAGATGAGGGATTTGACTTCTTGGGCTACAACTTTAGAAAGTTCAACGGAACATTGATTGTAAAACCGTCAGCGAAAAGTGTGCAGAAGCTACTGGACAAGGTAAAATCCATAACTCGCAAATATAGGGCTATATCACAAGTATCTCTGATAAGAGTGCTGAATCCCATTATTAGAGGATGGAGTAATTATTACAAGACCTGTTCCTGTGGCAAAACAAAAATCAAGGTGGACTATCTGCTTTATAAGAAGATACGCAGGTGGGCTGACAGAAAACACCCGAAAAAAGGGAAACATTGGGTATCACACAAGTATTTCCACACAAGAGGGAAAAATCATTGGCGGTTTGGTACTTGGGTAAAAAAGCAAGGCGAAAAGATGTTCTATCCATTGATGAGCGTATGCGATGTACCCAAAACCAAACATATCCTGATAGTCGGAGAAGCCAACCCGTACAGCATACAATATGCCACCTATTTTGATAAACGGCATACTCAAAACTTATTGGAGCATTTTAACGGACGATACACCTTACGCAACTTGTGGGAAAAACAAATGCGCAGGTGTAAAGTGTGTGGAGAGCCGATAACAACCGCTACCCCGTGGGTACAAACGCACTTGGTAGTAAATAATAAGCGGATAAATTACCTTGCCCATGAAAATTGCTGTAAATTTACCAACATAACCGAATGGAGGTTCCTATGAGCCGGCTTGGTCAAACAAGTTTAGAGCCGCTTGAGCCGTATGATGGGAAACTATCATGTACGGTTCTTAGAGGGGAAAGCCCCCGGAAGGGGGCTGACCTACTCGATGTGCCGCCTAACGGCGAATAGCTGCATCCGATTATCTACCTAATAATAAGCACAAAATTATGAGATACTTAAAAATTATGGGAATATTTACTTCTATCTTAAGTTTATTGAGTTGCGGGCATGGGAATAAACGAGTAACGCAAAACGACGGTATAAACTCTAATATTCCGGTTGCTGCCCGGATTACGATAGACAAACTGCCGGATGTATTGAGAAACGTGCAGGCAGGAAATACTGATTATGATTTTATAGGTATTTGTTCCAATGGTGTGGACTGCATCTACTTTGTGC
>ERZ837910.3946-NODE-3946-length-15273-cov-4.050927_pt1 | contig 15273 bp, 10 predicted proteins | sample MGYA00519940_ERZ837910 | MGnify/ENA primary metagenome ERZ837910 (study PRJEB31850, sample SAMEA3708825) | human gut metagenome | biome: human gut; feature: human-associated habitat; material: faeces | place: China | collected 2014 ... | reverse complement strand
GGGGTATGACTTACACAATTATGGATATTCCTTATTGGTCAATTATTCCTAACCTCACTTCAAATCCTGAGGAGAGAGAAAAAGTTTCGGTACTTCCGAGAATCTTTGCAAGTATCGGTCAGTCACTTGTTATTGCAGGCTTTGGTGTTCAAATTATTGAGGCTCTCGGCGGCGGCACAACAAATCAGGCAGGTTATCACAGATTTGCAATCATAATTGCAATTGTATTTATTCTTACAATCGGTATTACAGTAATCAATCTTCCGAAAAAGAGAGATGATTCTGTTCCGGAAAAGAAAGTTAAGTTTAAAGATATTTTCTCAATCATCGGCAAGAATGATCAACTTCGTTGGGCGGTAACTCTTATCTTCCTTTACAACATCGGCATTCAGTGCATTATGGGTGTTGCTACATATTATTTCAAATATGTTTGCGGCAACGCAGGAATGATGTCATCATTTATGATCAGCGCATCAATCGCAGAGGTTGTAGGTCTTATTGTATTCCCTAAGGTTACAAAATTTCTTTCAAGAAAAACTTCGTTCCTTCTTGCGTGTCTTTTACCTGCATTTGGTCTTGTAATGCTTTTGTTCGTAGGTATTTTTGCTCCGCACAATGTTGTGCTCACATCAATCTCAGGTGTTATTGTAAAACTTGGTACAGGTCTTGAACTTGGTTGTGCAACAGTATTCCTTGCAGATGTTGTTGATTACGGTGAATTTAAGCTTGGAACAAGAAATGAAGGCGTTGTATTCTCACTCCAGACGCTTATCGTAAAATTTACAGCGGCTCTTACAGCACTCGGTATTGGTGCGGCACTTGGAAGCACACAGTATATTCCGGGTCAGGAACAGTCATTTGCAACAGTAGCATCAATCAGTACACTTATGTGCATTGTTCCTGCGGTTTGTATGCTTATTGCTTATGTTGTTTACAGAAAGAAATATAAACTCAATGACGGTATGATGAAGAAGGTTATAAACACAATCAGTGCAAGAAGAGAAGGCAAGATTGATATGACACAACAGCTTGATGAAAGCGGTAACACAGAGCCTTCTATGTTCCTTCCTACAGTTGCAGAAAAGGCAGGTAAATAAAATGATTGATACTAAAACAGCAATTGAAAAAATTACAAACGGCGAATTTGATAATCTTTTCACTGATATATATATAGATTCATCAATGATTGATTATCAGAAAAAAAGATATGTTCATGCAATTGAGCAGTATGAAACAATTTTTTGCCCTGATAAAGTAGCAATATTCAGTGCTCCCGGCAGAAGTGAGGTTTGCGGTAATCATACAGATCACCAGCATGGAATGGTGCTTGCAACATCAATTAATCTTGATACTATTGCTGTGTCGGCCAAGAATAACAATGATGTTGTAAGATTTGTTTCTGACGGTTATGATATGATTACTCTCAATATAAATGACCTCGAAGTTAATGATGATGAGGCAGGCACAACGGTCAGCCTCATCAGAGGTGTTCTTCGTGGACTTAAGGATCATGGATACAAAATTGGTGGATTCAATGCTTATGCAACAAGTGATGTACTTGTTGGTGCAGGACTTTCATCGTCAGCAGCTTTTGAGGTAGTTGTCGGAACTATTATTTCCGGTTTATATAATGATATGAAAATAAATTCAGTTGAGATTGCTCAGATTTCTCAGTATGCTGAAAATGTATTTTTCAAAAAACCGTGCGGACTTATGGATCAAATGGCTTGTTCAGTCGGAGGAATGGTTAACATTGACTTTAAAGATCCGACAAAGCCAATTGTTAAGAAAGTACCTACCGAATTTGAAAAATATGATTACAGTCTTTGTATTGTTGACACAAAGGGTGATCATGTTGATCTTACAGATGATTATGCTATGATTCCCTCGGAAATGAAAAAGGTTGCAAATTTTCTCGGAGAAGATTATCTGAGAGATTGTGATTCAAACGAATTTTATATTCGCCTTGACGAAATTCGTGAGGCTGTTGGCGACAGACCGGTACTTCGTGCAATTCATTTCTTTAATGAGGAGCATAATGTTAAAAATGCCGTTTCGTCACTTGAAAACGGTAAGTTTGTTGAATTCCTTGACGCAATCAGAAAATCCGGTAATTCATCGTTTAAGTATCTTCAGAATGTATATACAACAAGAGATATTCAACATCAGAACATCTCGGTAGCCCTTGCACTCAGCGAAAGCCTTCTTCGCAATTACGGCGTGTGCCGTGTTCACGGCGGTGGATTTGCAGGTACAATTCAGGCGTTTGTCAAAAATGATTTTGTAAGTAATTACAAAGAATTTATAAATAAAATTTTCGGAGAAAACTCATGCCATGTTCTCAAAGTGAGAAAATACGGCGGAATAAAAGTAATGTAATTATGTAGGTTTTGTTTTTATTAAGGAGGACAAAATGAAAATTCTTGTTTTAGGCGGTGCCGGATATATCGGTTCGCATACAGTTTACAGACTTATTGAAAGCGGTAATGAGGTTGTTGTATTCGATAACCTTGAAACAGGTCATATCGAGGCGGTTCATCCCAAAGCAAAATTTTATAAAGGTGATCTCAGAAACAGAAGTGAAATTGACAGCGTTTTTGATAAAGAAAAAGGTATTGATGCTGTAATTCATTTTGCAGCCAATTCACTTGTCGGTGAAAGTATGACCAACCCTCTCAAATATTATGATAATAACCTCAACGGCACAAAGGTTTTGCTTCAGTCAATGGTTGCTCACGGAATTGATAAGATTGTATTTTCATCAACAGCGGCAACATACGGTGAGCCTGAGAGAACTCCTATTCTTGAAACCGATCCGACAAATCCGACAAACTGCTACGGAGAAACAAAAAAATCCATGGAGAGAATGTTCTATTGGGTTGAAAAAGCACACGGTTTAAGATATGTTTCTCTCAGATATTTCAATGCATGCGGAGCACATATCAGCGGAAAAATCGGTGAGGCACATAATCCTGAAACCCACCTTATTCCGATTATTCTTCAGGCGGCACAGGGTACCCGTGACCACATAAGTATTTTTGGTACTGATTATCCCACATCTGACGGAACTTGTATTCGTGATTATATCCATGTCACTGACCTTGCACAGGCTCATATTCTTGCAGTTGAATATCTTATGAAGGGCGGTAAAAGTGATATATTCAATCTTGGCAACGGTGTAGGTTTTTCTGTTCGTGAGGTAATTGAAAAAGCAAAAGAGGTTACACAGAAAGATATTAAGGTTGTTGAAGAAAGCAGAAGAAGCGGCGATCCTGCTGTATTGATTGCATCAAGCGATAAGGCGAAAACTGTACTTGGCTGGAAACCTGAGTATGATGATCTGGGAACAATTATTAAAACAGCGTGGAAATGGCATTCAACACATCCCAACGGCTATAATAAGTGAGGCGGTATTTATGAAGAACAGCGTTTACGGCTTAATATTAAGACTTGTTTCATACGGAATCAATACAGGGCTTATTGAAAAAGAGGATATAATCTACACGCAAAATAGGCTTTTGTCGTTGTTCCATATGGATGAACCAGATGACAGTTGTACTTGCCTTACAGCAGATAATGAGGATACTCTCGAAGAAATTTTGTCGGGACTTCTTGATTATGCATACGAAAAAGGAATCATTCCCGAAAATACAGTAACATATCGCGACTTATTTGATGTGAAACTTATGGCTTCACTTGTTAAGCGACCGTCAGAAGTAATAAGAGAATTTTGGCAGAATTATAGCTGTTCTCCTAAACTTGCAACCGATAGTTACTATAAATTCAGCTGCGATACCGATTATATAAGAAGATATCGTATTAAGAAAGACTTAAAGTGGAAAACATCAACCGAATACGGTGATATTGATATCACTGTAAATCTTTCAAAGCCTGAAAAAGATCCGAAAGCTATTGCAGCGGCAAAACTTCAAAAACAGTCGGGCTATCCGAAATGTTTGCTTTGTAAGGAAAATGAAGGATATGCCGGAAGAGTAAATCATCCTGCAAGAGATAATCACAGAATTATTCCGCTCACCATTGATGGAGATAACTGGTTTATGCAATATTCTCCGTATGTTTATTACAATGAACATTGTATTGTATTTAACGGTGAGCATACACCAATGGTAATCAATGATTCCACATTCAGAAAACTGTTTGATTTTATTTCACAGTTTCCGCATTATATAATCGGTTCGAATGCTGATTTGCCGATTGTAGGCGGTTCAATACTTACACATGAACATTTTCAGGGTGGCAGATACAGCTTTGCACTTAATAGGGCAGAGGTTGAAAGAAAGTTTATTGTTAACGGCTTTGATGATGTGGAGTGCGGAATTGTAAAGTGGCCTATGTCAGTTGTAAGATTGACAGGTAAAAACAAGGACAGCATTATTTCATTATCTTCTTATATTCTAAAGAGTTGGAGAGCGTACACGGACGCAGATGTTGGCATTTTTGCCGAAACAGACGGTGAAATTCACAACACTATTACTCCGATTGCTTTTACAAAGGATGGAAAATTTGTTATTGACCTCGTTCTCAGAAATAATATTACAAGTGAAGAGCATCCTCTGGGAGTATTTCATCCTCATGCGAATTTGCATCATATTAAAAAAGAAAATATCGGCCTTATTGAAGTTATGGGACTTGCAGTATTGCCCTCAAGGCTTAAAGATGAAATGGCTATTTTAAAGGATGCTATTCTTAATCACAAGGATGTAAGTGAAATTCCGAAAATCAGCAAACATTCCGAATGGGTAAATGAATTTGTTTCGCAGTATGATGAAATCAATGAAAATAATATTGATTCAATAATTCAAAATGAGATAGGAAAGGTGTTTCTTAATGTTCTTTTGGATGCAGGTGTATTCAAAAGAACTCCTGAAGGACAAAAGGCTTTTGATAAATTTATAAAGACGCTGTAGTAAAGGAAGTGCTAAAATGTCAAAGGTAAGGGTAGTGAATTTTGAACCTACATCCAAAGGTGAAAACACTCATCTTTATACAATAGAAAATAACAGCGGAGCAAGCGTGACATTATGTGATTTAGGCGCAAGTGTCGTTTCGATAAAAGTTCCCGACAAAAACGGTAGTATTAGAGATGTAGTTCTCGGCTATGAGCACATTGACGGTTATGAATTTGACGGAACATACTTCGGTGCTACTGTCGGAAGATGTTGCGGAAGAATTGCCTACGGCAAGTTTACTCTTAACGGAGAAGATTATCAGCTCCCTGTAAACAATGGAAGTAACCATCTACACGGTGGATTTAACAGCTTTAGCCGCAAAGTGTGGCTTGCGGTAGTTGATGATAAAGTTCCAAATACAGTTCTATTTATGCTTGATAGTCCCGATGGTGATGAGGGCTATCCCGGAAATATGAAGGTCTTTGTACGCTACACATTTGATGATGAAAATGTACTTACGATAAAATGGTCGGCAGTTTCCGACAAAGACACAATATGTAATCTGACCAATCATTCATATTTCAATCTTAACGGACATAAAAGCGGTAAAGTTACAGAAAATCACAAGCTGAAAATAAATGCAAATTTCTTCATACCGATAAATTCAAACCTCAATCCCACAGGAGAGATAACTCCCGTTAAGAATACATCGTTTGATTTTACCGAACCCAAGTTAATTGGAAATGGTATTGACAGAAAAAACGAGCAGATTGGTTTTGCAAACGGTATTGATCATATGTTTGTGCTGAATCATTCTGATGAAGAATTTGTGCTTGCGGCCGAAGCTGAGGGTATTGATAGCGGAATCACATTAAAATGCTATACTTCTCAAAAAGGTGTCCATGTATATACAGCAAATTATGTCGATGTTTTGTCCAATATGGGAAAGGATTCAGCAACATACGGAGAAAATCCAGCGTTTTGTCTTGAAACCCAGGGCTTTCCCGATGCTGTAAATCACAAGAATTTTCCTACGACAATATTAAAAGCAAACGAAAACTATACCCAAACTACAAAATATATTTTTGGTATAAACAAATAAAATAAGCTAATTTCTAACTCCTTTTAAAAATAAAATCTCTCTAAAATCAAGGACCGCCTATTTTCTTGGGTGGTCCTTGATTTTTAATCTATGAGGATGTTTCATGTTTTACAGTATTACACCGTCTTAAAAATATTCTGTTTTAGCGGTTATGTACAATTCTGCCTGAAAATCACCCTGTTCTGTTTGCACCGTAAAACCGGAACATTCCTCTTGCACGGCTGTTCTTACAAACTGCATTTTTTAAATGCAAAAATAAAATTATTGATTCCGTATTGTCTAAAAATCCTTTGTTGCATACTGATAAGGCAGATAAGAAAAATCACGGCAAGGGAATTTCTATAGTAAAAAGTATTGCCAAGAAGTATGGGGGAGATGTAGTTATTTCGGAGAAGAATAATGAATTCATAGTTTCGGTAATTTTAGACAACCGAATTTTTACCTAAAAACCCACTATTTTTACCTGTTTAAAATCAAATATTCTAAAAAATGCTATTCTTCTTTAAGGCGTTATGCCAAGAAAAAGGATAGCATTTTTGATTTGTATTGAATTTTATGTTCTAGCCGTATTTGCGTTAATTCCATTATGATACTTTGGCTTTGTGTTGCAGGAATTTGAAACTTTTATTATCGAAAAATTTAAATAAGGTTTAAAGCTGCTTCCCTAAATAAGAATTATAGAGTGTATTTTTTGTCGGATTTATTACCATTTTTGCAAAAATCAACATTCACAAATATTTTTTTGATAAAATAATAAGAAGGTTGATTACAACAAAAAACAAAAATTCATTATCAAGTAAAATTAAGGACGGAGTAAAAAAATGCACTAATGCAACAGCACATACAAAAGCTGCACTAAATTATGCAAATACGTACAGTCCAGGACTAGGATTATATCAGGTAACAGGAAATTCAAGTGTTGTATTTCTTGGATAATAATTAAATAGCAACATCATTTCCTATATACTTTTAACATGTTATCCGTAAATTTTGACATAGTTGTATCAATAAACTTTTGTTTAAAGTAAATTATTATTATACAGAGGAGTAAGCTGATGAAAAAATTTGTAAGTATTTTATTGGCAGTCGTATTAATATTTTCTGTTTTAACCTGCGTCGGATGTGAAGCAGACAAAAAAGAGGAGAATACAATTACTTATTATCACTATGAACCGCAAGTATCACCAGTTTCTATTTTAATATATCAATATAATGAAAAATGTGAGAATGTTCAAAATAGAATCAATATTGTTGAGTTTGATAATATTGAAAAAATGACAAGTCAACTTACAACTGAGCTTATGGCGGGGAAAGGTCCTGATATTATTACATCTGGTGAATTATCTCTATTATCATTATCAACAGAAAAACTTATTAAACAGGGTGTATTTGCAAATATTGACGATATTATTTCTAATAGCGAAGACAAGGATAAATTGAAATTATCCGATTATAATTCTAATATTCTTGATGCGGGTGTTTACGATGGAAAAAGATATTTTATTCCTGTAACATTTGAGCCTCAGATTTTACTCTCCTCATCAAGCAAATTATCAAAATATTTAGACAACGAACAACCGGATTTAACATACGGTAACATCAAAGAATTGAGCGGAAATATTAATAATGATGATAATAATCAAGCTCTGTTTTCCGGCGTTGAGGATTATAAAAATGTTTTTCTTAATTTAATAGATGAAAATGTTGACTTCTATTCTCAAAAATATGATTTCGATAGCGATGACTTTAGAAAGTCTGTCACCTCACTAAAAGAACTATACAGCAGTAATGAGAAAAATGAAGATAACATAGTGCCAATGTTATCATCGAACGGTCAGATTGAATTATTTGCGTTATATGATGAAATTGCAGACATTGAAAATGATAATGACGAGCCTATAATTTTGAATACACCGAATAAAGACGGTGAGTCCACGGGTGTTATAACCGATGCAATTTTTATTAGCAATAATTCCGACAACAAAGAAAAAGCTCTTGAGTTTATTGAGTATGCGTTATCGGAAAAGGTGCAGAGTGATTTTTGCGGAGCGAATATAGAGGAATATCTACCGACAACCTCTTACGGAAGTGGCTGGGAATATCCCGTCAACAATGAATCTTACAGTAAATTATTTGATAAAGCAAAAGAGGTAAAGTATATTAATAACATTGCAAATATTTCAGAAGCTAATTTTATATATGCAAAGGATTACGTTGATAACATAAAAAGCTATAGACTTTATGGATTGTATAATTATTATAACACAGAGGTTATAGGTGATATTGTAGATAAATTTTTATCCGATGAAATAGATGAAAATAAATTTATTAAAGAGCTCAAATCAAAAACTGAAATTTATTTAGATGAATAGTGTTATGCAAAAATTAGGGATATTGCAGGTACGGATCGACAAGGTACTAGTGCATACGGTCTTGTAAAGGTAATTGAACATTTTGGTTTTCAGCAAAAGGTTGTTGAAGCTGATAAGGAATCATTAACCTCTAAATTACCTATACCTGTTATTGCACATGTAGTGATTGACGATTCCTTATTGCATTATGTAGTTATAACTAAAGTTAAGGGTGATATAGTAGTTGTTTCCGATCCTGCAAAAGGTATTGTATGGAGGTCATTATATTTATGTTAAATATTATAATGACTGCAATGGCAAATTAATTAAAACAGTTAAACAGTATTCCAATGAATGCAAATGCAACACGTATCAGGGAACACTTAAAGTTAAAGTTTATTAAGAAATAAATTAATCATATCCTTTAATGTGCTGCTTTTTATATATTTAGATGTGATAGATAATTATATGTTAGCGAGGCTTACAATGAATAAAATAATAAAAACGATTATTTCCATAAATATATGTATTTTTATGTTATTGACTTTATTCGGTTGTAATAACACAGATGAACAAGACAATAGCAAAGATTTATTGACAATATATGTTGTAAATGAACATCCAATAATAAGGCTTATAGAAGAATATAACGATTCAACGACATTTGCAAAAATCAATGTAGTTGATTTTCAGGATAATGAAACGTTGAACAGCAAGTTATCCGCAGAACTTATGGCAGGAAAAGGCCCGGATATAGTTCTGTATGATTCAAATTATAACGGAGTATCAAATATAGAAAAAATGATGGCACTTGATGTGTTTGCAGATTATAATGAGTTAATTAAAGCCGACATTTCTGACAGTGCTATTGATTTTAATAATTATTATGAAAATATATTGGATTCAGGAGTTTACAATGGTAAACGCTTTTTTATGCCAATATCATATATTCCTGATATTCTAATCACAACCGCCGAAGCGTGTGATAAATATAAGATTAATTTAAACGATTCAATTACATATGAAAACGCAGAGAATATGTTATCAGAATGTTTGAGCAAAGGCAATGAATCTAAAGATATTAGCGTCTTTTATTATATTAATGAAGAACTGTATGCATTAATTGATTCAAATATTGATTTTTTCAGTCGAACAGATACATTAAAATCGGATGAGTTTTTGAACAATATAGATGTGTTAAGTGATCTTATTTTACCGGCAGATCAAAACGATACCTCAAATAATCGTGATCCATTAGATTCAATACTACAGGGAAATACAATGTTCGCATCTCTTTATCAGATTACAGGTTCGGAGCCAAATGGTTTAGGTTATATTTATTATTACTTGAAGTCTAATGAGCAAACACCATTAATAATGAATAATCTCTCGGACAGCAAAAATACATTTTCTGCATATATTGATAAAGGTTTTTTAATCAATAATAATTCCAATAAAAAGGAAGAGGCATTTGAGTTTGTAAAGTATATGTTGAGCGAAAATGTTCAATGTAATTCCGAGATTGGCCTTCCAGTTAATAAAACTGCTCAGAAAAAGTTAATTGATGAAATAGATTTAGAAGGTTATGGAATAGAAAAAGATAGCGAATATAATGAATTTATTAATAATTATTCTGATGTTTTAGAAGGAATAAATAGGTGTGGATTTAGAAATGATTATTTTAATTACTCAATTATAGGTGATATTGTTTCTCAATATGTTTCAGGAGATATTACAAAAGAACAGTTTATTAAAGAAGTACAAAGTAAAACTCAGATTTATCTTGATGAGTAGTAATTTATAAACTAAAAACTATTATGAATAAATTTAAGTGTATACTGCAAAACGATGAAACAGATTGCGGTCCGGCTTGCTTGGCCGCAATTTTTAGAGAATACGGTTTAAAAGTTACAATAGCAAAAATTCGCGATATTGCAGGTACGGATCGACAAGGTACTAGTGCATACGGACTAGTAAAGGTAATTGAGCATTTTGGTTTTCAGCAAAAAGTTGTTGAAGCGGATAAAAGTGTGTTAACTAATAAATTGCCTTTGCCTGCAATTGCACACGTGATAATTGACGATTCCTTATTGCATTATGTAGTTATAACTAAAGTTAAGGGTGATACTGTAGTAGTTTTTGACCCTGCAAAGGGAATTGCAAAGAATTTATATGTTACTTTCAATTATTAATGAAGTGAATTTAACTCAGTGCATATTAATTTCGCTACTTATCCGTATGAATTAACAAGTAGAGTGTTATTGTTGATTTAAATAATAAAAATTCAGATAGACTACAGATTAATAATTTAGAATTATGTTAAGATATATAATCACAAGGTGAATCATTATGAAAAATAAAATTGCGATAATTTTAACATTACAATTTATTATTACTGTGTTTGCTTTCAGCGGATGTGGTGAAAGCACAGCTTCAAGCAATTCCTCAAAGCTTACATATTGTGCATACTATGAGGATGCTATTTGCGATATTATTAAAAGGTACAATAAATATTGTACAAAGCATTACGATGAGTCCTATCAAATTGAAATCGTGGAATTTGAATCTCAGGAAGAAATGAAATTAAAAATGTCAACAGAAATTATGGCAGGTGAAGGACCTGATATTTTTTCTCTGAGTCAAAAGCTTCCATTTGAGAAATTAACAGATAGCAAAACTATTGCAGATGTAAACGAGCTTATAAGTGAATTTAGTTATGATATAGGAATAGATAACTGCAATTCAAAAATTATGGATGCAGGAGTGATTGACGGTAAAAGATATTTTATACCTTTGTTCTATTCACCTGATGTTTTTATAACTACAGAGGAAACACTTAATAAGTACAATTTAACATCATCTGAATTTTCTTTTAAAGCATTATCTGAGAAACTTTCAAAAAATAAAAAAGAATATTCTCTTTTTGGAAGTGCCGATGATAATATTGCCTTTTTTTATTCGTTTTTAGATCAATATATAGATTTTAACAGCGGAAATACAGAATTTAACAGCGATAAGTTTTCGGAAGATTTGGATTCTATCTATAGCTTGATTAAGAATGACACTACCGACGAAAATGTTAATTATTTTTTATATGAAAATATAAATAATGGTGCTTCTATTTTATATAAGGAAATGCCTGCTTTTAGTATTATAGTAAAGACATATTCGTGTTTAAAATATTTAGGATCAACTCCTGTGTTTGTAAATAATTACAATATGGATGATGATTCAATTTCTGCCTCTATAGATGTTGGTATTGCCGTTAATGATAATTGTAAAAATAAAGAAAAATTACTGCCTTTCATTAAGTACTGTTTGTCCTGTGATGTGCAAAAAAATATGAGTGAAGAATGTATGTATTTGCCTGTAAACAGCGATGCTATGGAAAAATGCATTGATTCAATAGATGAAGCAATAGATTTTGGAGATTTAATTGTTAGTGATAAAGAAAAAGCTATTGTTGAAACTGCTCAAAGTGCGGCGATGAGAGATGATAAATATATTATAAACAACATAACAAAATGTAATTTATATGGGTTTAATTATTTATCGGATACTTATTTTAATTCTTCGGTAATCAGTGATATAGTTGATAAATATTTAAACGGGGATATTTCAAATGAAAAGTTTATTCGTCAACTTACAGCAGCAACTGAGATTTATTTGAAGGAATAGATTATGTTAAAATTTTATTATATGTAATAGAAAACTTACAGAAATTTTCTTGTGTATGAGAGATATAAGAGGGTAGTATGAAAAGAAATAAATGGAGGATGTTCGCGCATTACCATTGGTCGTTGCCTTAAAAATGGTACATATTATGTTGCATCAGTTTCAGGTAAATGTTCAAGTTATTCAAAGCATTTAAGCAAAGCTTACTCATCAGCTAAAAACTCAAAAATGTCAAATGGTCAGTACTATGATTGGCCTGATGGAAGTATACACGGATAAGGATAAAATATAATTATGTTCACACGCTTTTTATTTAAAACACATGAATCTATTAAAGTCATACTAGCTATACTTTTAAGTGTTATAATAATTACTTCATTTTCAAGTTGTGCAATAAAAAATAACAGCGAACAAAATCATCTTGTTTATTATACATTAAATGATAAAGATTCTCTGTCTTGGATTATAGAAAAATATAATAAATATTGCATAAACAGTAATAATCCGTCTTTCCAAATTGAGATAGTTAAATTTAATTCTGAACAAGAAATGTCAACACAGTTATCAACAGAAATTATGGCTGGAAGTGGACCTGATATTATTTCACTTAGTCAAAAATTGCCTTTTGAAAAATTAATTGAAAGCCGTTCATTAATGAATGTATATGATTTGCTAAAAGATGATGATTCTTCAAATGCAATAAATCTTGATGATTATAACAGTAATATACTCAACGCAGGAGTTTATGATAACGGTTTATATATTGTGCCGCTGTTTTATGGAGTTGATGTATTGGTATCTACAGAAGAAAGATTGAAAAATTTCGATATCAAAGAAAATAACGGCTTTTCTTTGACATACAGTAATTTTTCAGATGTATTTGAAAATTTTTTTTTAAATGATGAAGGCTATTCATTTGTATCTAATGAGTTGTCGGATTTTTTGTGGTTTGATTATCCAATGCAACTCTTTTGCAGATTTTTAAACAGCTATGTTGATTTTGAAAATAAAGCTGTGTATTTTGATACCGATGAATTTAAAGATAATTTAGATGTAATGATGCAGATGTTGACGATTTCTCAAAAAAACAATACAAATGAATTGTTTGACGGATTGTATATAAATCGGTCATTTCCGTTGATGGCAGGAAGTTATTCTTATTATCAATCTATAAATGAAACACCTGTAGTCTTTCGTGGATTGACAAAAAGCAAAGATGTTAATTCCGCACATGTACAGGTTGGATATGCAATTAATAATAATACACAACTAAAGGAGCAAGCACTTGCGTTTATAAAATATACTCTTAGTGATGAAATTCAAGAAATTGGTGCAACAGCATCGGGAAGTTTGAGTTTTCCTGTGAATATATCTGTTTACGATAATGCTAAGCTTGTTGCCGGCTCAAGAACGGATGATAACAATAAAATTATCGGGATTGACAACGATTTTATGAAAGCATACATTGACATTGCCGATAATGTAAACGCTTGCACCTTGTATCGAGATGTGTCACATTCATATTATAATGACAATGTTATCGGTGACATTGTTGACAATTATATAAATAAGGGTATATCAAAAGATAAATTTATTCGTCAGCTCTCGGCTGCTACGGAAATTTATTTAACAGAATGAATGAGGGTATATGGAGTGGATTGTGCCGAAAGGTGGGGTGTGGAGATGAAGAAATCGGTTGTCAGTTTGTTTTTGCTTGTTTTAATCGTGATTATGAATTTTGTGGGGTGTACCGAAAGCGAAAATTTTGGTGATGTGAAAAATAGAATGACCTATTACACATCTAATGACAGTGATGATTTTTGTGATCTGATAAAAATATACAATAATTATTGCCTGCAAAATTATGATAAATCATATCAGATTGCTGTTCAAAAATTTGCTTCGGAAGATGAAATAAACACAAAGTTGTCAACTGAGCTTATGGCCGGAAAAGGTCCCGACATTATTTCAATCAATCAGAAATTACCGTTTGAAAAGCTATTAAACAACGGCACATTTCTTGATGTAAATAAGCTTTGCGATAACAACACACAAGCGGATAAAATAGACTTTAATAATTTTAACAATGCAATAATGAAGTGCGGAATTTATAACGGAAAACGGTATATTGTACCGCTGTTTTACGGGACTGATGTATTTGTTTCAACACAGGAAAAGTTGAAAAAGTTCAATATTTTCTGTGATAACCATACTGTTTTGACATATAAAAATCTTTCCGAAAAATTTTCTTCGTTAAGTAATGAAAAGGCAAATTTTGGTTTTATAAGCGGTTACAATGACACAAATTCTATGTTTAATTATCCTATGCAATTATTTAACCGATTTATAAATAACTATGTTGATTTTGAAAATAAAGTCACATATTTTGAAAGCGATGATTTCAAAAGTAAACTTGACACAATGTGTAGATTGCTGAATGCTTCAAAAGAAGATTTTCCTGACTTCATATTTGATGACCTTTACATAAACCGTTCATTATCACTAATGGTAAGAAAATATGCGTATTATAAATCGGAGAATGAAACACCTGTGATTTGCAGAGGATTGGTTAAGTCGGATAATGATTATTCCGCATTTGTTCAGGTTGGATTTGGAATAAACAGCAATACACATTTTGAAAAGCAAGCGTATGCTTTTCTTAAATTTGCACTTTCTGAAGATGTTCAAACTAAAATGTGCGGGGCAAAAGGAATTTCATATTCTGCAAACATATCTTTTCCGGTCAACAAAAAGGCATTTGAACAGGCAAAATATAGTGCCTCAAAACAAGCTGATGATGACGGAAAAATTATAGGGATTGATAACGACTTTATGAAAGCATACATTGACATTGCCGATAATGTAAACGCTTGCACTTTGTATCAAGATGTGTCACATTCATATTATAATGACAATGTTATCGGTGACATAGTTGATGATTATATAAATAAAGGTATATCAAAGGATAAGTTTATTCGTCAGCTTACATCGGCAACGGAAATTTATTTGACTGAGTAGGAATAAATTATGAGAAAATCTAAATTAACAAGAAAACAAAAGGAACATATAGCGGCATATCTGTTTATATTACCGTCTTTTTTAGGCATAGCGGTGTTCTATATTGTGCCGTACATAATTTGTTTTACCAAAAGCCTGTATGTCGGCGATACTTTTGTGGGCATAGAAAATTACATACAGCTTTTTCAAAACAACACATTTTTGCTTGCACTTAAAA
>ERZ837910.3939-NODE-3939-length-15300-cov-4.160905_pt1 | contig 15300 bp, 9 predicted proteins | sample MGYA00519940_ERZ837910 | MGnify/ENA primary metagenome ERZ837910 (study PRJEB31850, sample SAMEA3708825) | human gut metagenome | biome: human gut; feature: human-associated habitat; material: faeces | place: China | collected 2014 ... | reverse complement strand
AAGAAATAATTGAAAAAGAATGAGAATCATGATATACTTGCATTAGTTGCAAAAGCAAATTTAAGAGAGGTGAATTATGAGCACTGAATCCCTAATATGTTATAACCGCCTTTGGAAATTGATGGTGGATAAGAATATAAATAAGACTCAGCTAAAAGACATAGCACATATTAGCACAAATGCAGTTGCTAAAATGAGTAAGAACGAATATGTTTCATTAGATACGATTGTTAAAATATGCTATGCATTAGACTGTGGAATAGAAGATGTTATTGAAGTGGTCATAGAAAGGCAGGAAAACCAATAGATGCAGGGAATTGACTTTGACGAAATACCAATTAATCGAGAAGAAATATCACAAAGTAAGTTGAATATAGAAAATAAAACGCGGTCAAATTTGTTTAACTGGAATGGACAGTTTTAGCCTCAGTTTATTGAGGCGTTCTAAAGTTCACATTAAATGATGGAACTGACAAGAAACGCACGATTTTAAGCGGTATTCATGAGTACTATGAGCCGGAACAGCTTGTTGGAAAGACATGCGTAGCGATCACAAATCTTCCTACCAGAATGATGATGGGAATCCCATCAGAAGGAATGTTGATTTCAGCAGTGTATGAGTATGACGGACACGAAGGATTGAATCTGCTTATGTTAGATGACGCAATTCCTGCTGGGGCTAAGCTGTATTAAGAAAGTAAATGCATGTATTTTACGACAAATGATGAGCTATGATATAGTAAAAAATATTTCTAAACTTAAAAAACAGGTTGCTAAATTCAGAGAAACTGTATATACTAAAGATAGAAGTAAATGTTTGCCGCTTGCTGATGGTGCGGGGTATAAATAATTCAGTTCGTAAATGAAGCCACTTGCTATACAGGTGGGATAAAAATAGTATAGTTTGTAAATGTTCCCCATCAGTGAATGCTGATGGGGAATTTTATCACATAGGAAAGGTTATTTATGGAGATACAACAGGGATATTCGTATCATATCAAGGATGAATTTTTTGACTTGGTTCAGGATAAATATTTGATGAGTAATAAGGAACAGGGGAACTATCGTCCTCATTACTATGCAATTCAGGATAGAAAAAATCCAAAATTGTATTGGATGATACCAATTAGCTCACAAGCTGAGAAATACAAGGAAATCGTTGAAAAGAAAAAGAAACGATATGGTAAATGCAATACGATAGTGATTGGATTATTTGCAGGGAAAGAAAATGCTTTTTTGATACAGAATACATTTCCTGTTATTGAAAAATATTTTGACCATGTTCATACGATTCAGGAACAGCCTGTAACGATACATAAAAAGTTGGATAAGGTACTTGTTGAAAATCTGAATGAAGTACTGGCTATGTATAATCGTGGAATAAAATTGACTTTTACGGGTATTAAAGCGATTAGGAATATTATGGAAGAAGAACTTGGAAAATAGAGAGGACACCATTGCTTATGCAAATGTAAGTAATGGTGTCCTTTTGTATGAGCAATGTTTATAAACCCACTGTAATTCCAACAAGAAAGGATTCCTCACCGGGAACAAGATCGAGATCACCGCCATGGCCTTCAATGATTTTTCGGACAGAGGAAAGCCCGATTCCGTGATCAGCGGATGCGCCCTTTCGGGAGAGGAATGTTTTTCCCTCCTGCAAGGCCAGACCGTCGTAAGTGTTTTCAATCTTCAAAAAGTACATATTGCCTCTGGTTTCGCCTGCAATGAAAACGCGGCGCACCCCTTGCTTTTGGCGGCTGCACGCCTCAACGGCATTGTCCAAAAGATTGCCCAGCACCGTACACAGTTCCACATCGGTAAGCGGCATATGATCGGGAAGATCGAGCCGCACCTGAAATTCTGTCCCTTGTGTCTGCGCCATGCCGTAGTAGTATTCAATCAGTGCATTTACGACGGGATTTTTGCAGAACTGGGCAGGGGAGTGACCCGATGATGCAGCAACCTGTTCCTCTACCTGTAACAGGAAGGAGCAGATCTCCGTCTGCCCACGTTCGGAGGCCATGCGGTCTATGGTGCGCAGATGGTGTTTGATGTCGTGAATCAGCCTTCTGTTTTCTGCCGCTGCTTCAGAAACCTGACGGCTGTATTCGGTCTGCATAGAAAGCTGACGGATGACCTGCTTGCGTTCTTCCTGGAAAATCAGGCTGTTTCCATATCCTTCTATCACATCGCGCCAGAGGGAATAACCGATGGCTGCTGCTATGAAAAAGCTGCCCCATTCCACAAACCAACCGCCGATAACCGGCTCATAAACCGGCAGAAGGCGATCCCATATAAAGGCGCAGGTTGCGGCTGCCGCAGCATAGAAGATCGGCCTGCTCCGTTTTTCTCCTCTGTGAATGGCAAGCACAGCGATGATAAGCAGATAGAGCGCAGATGCCGCCTTATAACAAAAGACCGATGCAGAGAAAAAGCGAATGGCTCCAAGGGAGAGATGGGAAGCCATCATGCCATACACAAACGCATATACCAGGAAGGCAGCGCCCACCCCATTACTGATGGCCGCAGGCAGGAAGCCCGGCCTGCATATCCGGTTTTGCAGAACTACGATCAGCCAGGTAACCAGATAGATACAGAACAGTTCAATCGTGTACCAGGGGAATACGGGAACCGCAGCCAGCATATGAAGCACAGGATAGGATGACAGGCCGCACATGGCAAGGCAGATCAGTCCGAACAGGAATGTATTTTTCTGTTTCATCCGGCGGCTGAAATAAAAGGACAGCAGCGCACAGACAAAGGTAACTGTACAGCCAAACAGGCAGAATGCAAACCGGATTCCTCTGGTTGTATTGACCGCCAGCATCGTTCCGAAAGCAGGCGGATAAACAATCCCTCCGTAAAAGTGGTCATAGTTGCTGACCGCTATGGTGAGTGTGACCGGTTTTCCGCCATGAAAAGTGACCATGCGGTTTTGAACCAATGGTGTCCCCTGTGCCGGTTCCCCCATTTGCAGGATCAGGTCATGATCCAGATAAAGGTTGTAAGCAGAAAACACTTCCGGGATTTCCAGTGCATACACTTCCTTCCGTTCCGGCAGAAAGAATGTCATCTGGTAAGTCCCGCAGCCATAGGGAGAAGGGTTTGCAGGGCTGGAGAAATTGGTCTGCTCTCCGATGGAAAGGTAGCGCATATAATGGCTTTCATCCCGTATTTCTTCCGGGGTCAAAAGCGCGTCAGGATAAAATGCCCAGCCGGATACCAGAAAGCGCACCGGTGACTTTTGAAGTTCTTCCTCAGAAAGCGCCAGAATCCCATTTGCCGCCTGGATTGTGTTCTGGCTATATTTATTATTGAACTGATACAGGCCAAGAAAAAACAGGGATGAGCACAGGCAGACCATACATAAGGCAGCATATTTTTTTACCGCAGAAGATACCATCTTATTTTCGCCTCCTCCTTAGGAAAAATTCACCGGCAGACAGAAAAACCAGACAGACCGGAATGAAAAAGAATATGGGCGACCAGCTGTGCTCTGTGTCGGCGGCCTGTGCCAGGGAAACGGCATCTTCCTTTCCCACAATGGTGTAAGTCCCTGTATGGCTGATCTGAAAGGAAGCGGCTTTCGCCGTATCGTCGTAACCGGTCATGGGGATTTCCACGCCGCTTTCATCACAAAGGAACAATGTGCCGGCTGCCGGGTCATTTGGATAGGGCAGCATGACAGAAACATCCGGCAGGGAGTTGAGCACAGTTCCATTGATGGAAAACGAAAAAGAAAAACCGCCATCCGTATCCTTTTGGATGATGACTTCAATCTGATCTTCGTTTTGGATACCCTCCGGCAAGTCGTCTTTGGGTATGCTGATGGTGATTCCCTGTTTGGAAAAGACGGCTCTTTGCTCCCCTGTCTGCATCATCATCAAAAAGCGCGTGCCGGAAATCCGGTCAGTGGTTTCATCGAAGAACTCTGAAAAAGCAGGGCTTTTGGAATCCGCATCTTCCTCTGTATCACCGTTTGCCTGTTCCGATGGGAAATCGTCTTTATCTATATCTATGGAATCATCCTTTCCCTCCCAGGATGGCTCGGAAGACTTGTGGGATGGTTCATGATCCGCAGGATCATTTTCTTCACTGACAGGTGGTGTTTTTTCAGAATCGTTGGAATCCACTCTGCCGCCATTTGTTGCAGGCGGTTTTGGAGGCTTTGTGGAGGGCCTGTCTGCGAAACCGTCATCCTGATCGTCGGTATCTTCAGGAGGCGGTTGAATGATGGTATCGGGAGGATTTCCGCCTGCATCCCCTCCATCCCGGTCGCCTTCATGATACCCTTCAAGGACAATTCCATCTGCGTAGGTAAAGGACAGGATGCCGGTCTGTCCGCCGTCATAATCCACCTGAAGGCGGTAACTGCTGCCCGGCATCAGCAGACGGGTAGCAATCGAGAGCATTTCCTGACCCACATAAACGCCACTTTCCAGACGGTTCCATGAACCGCTGTTTTCGGACAGCCATATACTGACCTTGTCCAGATTCCCCGGAGGTGTAACCCAGGGAAAATAAAGGCTTCCTCTGCGAACCAGGAAGCAGTTGATGTCTGGGCTGCCCGGAGCCTGAACAGAAACAGGAATTGAAATTTCAGGGAAATCGACACGATCCGCAAATACGGTATTTTCCGGTGCGGTCAGCCTTCCTGCTGCATGGTACAGTCCCACAGTATTCAGATCAATACACGAAAAATCCCATTCCACCACAGCGGTGTAGCTGGTTCCATTTTCCGCATAGCATTCCAGATAGTAAGGGGAAAAGGCAAACAAATTTTCCAGCGTTTCGGTTTCGCTGCCCTCTTGAACCGCAAACGCGTCCGTATAAGGATACCATTGCTCTATGGAGGTGATGACAGCAGGCGACATTTCTTTCACCCGGACGGAAATCTGAAGCTCCTGCAAGACAGCTTCACCAAAGGCATACCCCTCCGGCAGTTCAATCCGGCCTGCTGCGGTATATTTGCCTGGAGTGGTCTGGTCAATGTCCGAAAAATCCCATGCGACAGAAAATGTTTCCTGCCGGATTTCTTCACCTGCTGTTACCGTGGCGCGGACGGTTTGATACCGAAGGGCCAGCTGATAAATTTCCTCCAGGTCATCATCAGACGGTGTGGTTCTAAGGGGCAGGGTGAAATCTGGCAGGGAGAGCAGTTCGTCTTCCTTTTGTATTTCTGTGACAAGGACGAGGAATACTTCTTCCGATGCTTCCGGGGTTTTGCTCTCCAGTGTCCCTGGAGTCTCGCTTTCTAAATCCGGCAAAATCTCCCTTCTTTCATCGGCATTGGATGGGGTTGCAGTTTCGGCGGCAAATGCTGGGATACTGCAGGTGAAGCAGAGGAGACAGGCCAGACAGCCCTCCAGAATACGCCTGTGCATTTGCTTCATTCTCATACGATACCCCCCATTCCAGAGAAAACATATTGACGGTAGGTTTCCCGCAGCTGTTTTCCATTGCGGAGGGCAATCGGAAGTTCCTCCCCGTTTATCAAACGGAAGGTCTGACTGTCAACCTGGCTGATGTAATCCATGTTGATTAAAATGCCCCGGTAGCAGGGCAAAAAACGCTTGTCCTTCTGCAATGCGGCAGTGACCTCCTGAAAACCTCCGCTTACCGGTATCACGCGTTCCGCCGTATGAATCCGTGTCATACGGTTTTGATAATCTATGTATAGAATCTTCTCTGTGGGAAGTTCCAGCTTTTGACGGTCAGCCATAACCGAAAGTGTCATCACTTCATAGGGCGGTTTTAGCTGGCACAGCTCCATCGCTTCTTCAAAATCTGCCTGATGGAGCGAAAGCGGCTTCAGCAGATAATAGCTGGCGGACAGGCTGTACCCCATCCGGGCATAATCTTCTGTAATGGTCAGAAAAACGATCTTACAGAGCCTGTTTTTCTGGCGCAGCCTTCTGGCGGCCTCTATTCCATCCATGTTCTCCATATAGATGTCCATAAAGACAAGCTGAAAATCGACCTGGGCGGCAGCTTTCAGAAAATTCTCTCCGTCCTCAAATTCTGTCAGCGTATAGTCCAGCTGATGCTTTTTCATATAATTTTCCAGGCAGACAGACAGTTCTTCTCTGTCCTCTGCTCTGTCATCCACAATCGCAATCTGCATCGTGCCATCTCCTTTGCACAATAATCCAATATTAGTATAACATAAAACCGCAGGAAAAACTTGCGTCTTAAACAGGAAACCTGCGTCTTAAACAAAGTCGGTTGCATTTCCCTTGACAAGATGCTACTCTAATTATACTACCAGACTTTCCGATGAGAAGGTCTGGTTTTTTTATGTCATAGGAACGTCCTATGACATAAAAACGCTCCGCGGGATGCGCACTCGCGCGAAGAAGAAACATGTCGCAAGCGACCGCGCTCGGCGCGAGAATGTGCCAAGGCACATTCTTTCTTGTTTTTCTTTTCAGGAAAGGAGGCTCAGCATGAAAATCGCACTTTGTACGGAATTAAGGAATGCAGAATGGTTTGAAAGCAGGCTGCGCTCCCTTTTTGATGGGGATGGGCAGCTTGCGATTGACGAATTGTGGAATGAGAACCAGCTTACCCAGGCACTCCGGCGAAGCCGCTACCATGCGGTTGTCATCGCCATGACCGGGGCAAGGGGATTGGAGGCTGCCATTCAGGCAAAGCAGCTGGCACCGGAAATACCGCTTGTCTGGTGGAGCGATGATAAAAACTTCGCCCTGATCGCGTATCACCTGCGTATCCCTGTGTTTCTTCCGGCAGACTGCTCCGATCAGGAGCTATATGAGGCGATAAAACCCATCACAAAATGGAGGTGCGAAAATGCGAATTGCGCTGTGCAGTTATAGTCAGAAGGAGAAAGAAACGGCGTTACTGATGAAGCTTGGCAAAGTAGACCGCTTTGACAATGGCGTATTCTGCGTCTATGCCATGCAGCGGGATGGGCCTTATGATGCTGTGGTGGTCATGGAGGACGGAGCCAGGGGGATGAATTTCTGCATGAGCATACGAGGGTACAGTAAGGATGTCCCTCTCCTGTGGATCAGCGACCAGGCAGAGTTTGAACCCCAAAGCCGCAGGATGCAGGCGGACACCTTTTTGGTGAAGCCTGTGACGGAATATCAGCTACGGGAGGCAGTATCCCGGCTGCTTTAGGGAAAAAGGGTAAAAGAGAGGAGTTTACATGAAAAAGAAAAACACCATGCCAGAGAGGGATTGGCAGCAGACCCATGAAAAAATCAGGCGGAGGGAGCTGCGTAAGCGCATACTTGTGATGGGCTTGACCGTTGCGATGGTTGCCAATACTGTAGACCTGTCCGCACTCTCGGTTTCTGCAAAGACTGATGAAAGTGAGACAGGTAAAACGACTATTGTTTCTTTTGAGGAGCTTTCAAAGGACATCACGGAGCAGACCCTGCCCATCGGTGCGCTTGAGAGCGACATCAAGTTTCCGACCAGTCTGACCGTTACGGTAGAAAAGACCACGCAGGCGGATGAAAAGGAAGCCGACGATGAAGAAGATGCTTCCGAGACGGGAGATACAGAGAAGGACGATGCGCAGGCGGATGACAGTAATGGAGATACTGCGTCCTCTGATGATAAGAAGGATACAGAATCCTCAGATGAAAAGGATGGCGATTCCGGCAATGCGGATGCTTCCGATAAGTCTGGTGCTTCTGACAATGGAAATGCAGATACAAAGGATTCGGATACATCAAAGGATTCTGGAAATTCTGACAAATCAAACAACCCAAATGGCTCTAGCAGCTCTGATACAGAGGATACACAGGCACGTGCCGACCTACCCTCTGCTTTTGGTGCGCTTATTGGACAGATGGCGGATGCCCTTCTGCCGCATAAACTCATAGTATACGCGGCAGAGAAGGACGATGCCTCTGACACAGCAGCCACATCCGACGGTGCAGACAATGCAAAGAAAACTGACACAGCATCTACATCTGATAATGCAGACAGTGTAAAGACGACAGGCAGTTCTGACGCAGCAGCTTCCTCTGAGACAGAGACAACGACGGAGAAAATCCGTCTGGAAAACATCAAGTGGGAGCTGAATGTGGAAGAGAGCGACGCAGAAGAATTTGACAGCAGTGAAGCGTCAAACGGCTTCTGTTATGCCTATACGCCGGTACTGCCGGATGAGGATGGAGACGGCAACCAGCTCGTATTGGGTAAAGACGTGGAGCTTCCGACCATCTATGTGCTCGTAGGCGAGTATGGGATTGCGCTGCTGGCTGGGAGTGGTACAGTCCAGATAACAGAAACGAATGCTGACGGAACGAAAGCCCCTTATACCGCTCAGGACCTTGCAACATGGATTGGCAAGCATGGAAGCGCAAACCTGGAAAAAGTTTCCATTAAACTGTTGAATGATGATGCCTCCATAACAAGTGCGCTTACCATTGGTACCGGTTTGGCAAAAGAGATAGAGCTGGATTTGAATGGCCATACATTGACACTACAGGGGGACAATGCGCGTTTATATTTTATAAGAGCAAATATAACAATTACCTCGTCCGGCTCGAATGAGGGAACAATTACAGGCAGCTATCAATATGGGCAAGATAGATTAAAAGGAGATGGACTGATAACTGTAGAGAGGAATGTGCTGACAATTGAGCATGTCACAATCAAAAATGCTGGAAAGGGTTCCGCAGTTGCGATGTGGAGAGGTGCGACCTGTACCATTGACAAAGCAAATATTAGTGGAAGTAATGGTAGTCAGGAAGGCGTCATTACTATTTGTGAAAGTAACGCCTGTACAATTACCAATACGAAGGTGACCGGAAATGTCGCGTCTGGCTATGGCGCTATTATGTTTATGGACAGCTGCTCCGACTGTACCATTGGTGATGGCGCAGTTATTAAAAATGAGAACAGTGGGGGTTACTGCGTCAAAGTCAATGGTAATTATAACGTTAAAATTACAGTTGAGAAAGACGCTACTTTAACGGCGAATACTGGCAGCGGTACCATAATGAATATCGGCTATGGTAAGGTAGCCGTAGTCATCGAGGGTGGAACCTTTAATGGACATCTTAGATTACCCGACAACAGCCAGATTACAGGAGGAACCTTTGCCCCTGCCTCAGGCTGTGCGATTGAAGTTAATAATTCTAAGAAAACCCTGCAGGACCTTCTGAAGGTCGGCTATACCTTACAGTATGAGGATGGTACCTATGCAGACCTAACAGCCAGGTGGACAGACGAAGGGAAAAAGGTAACGGCTGTTAAAAGTCCGCTCTATTTCACAACGCATCCAACGATTGCCAGCGGAGCGGAAACTGTGATGGAAAACTATACCGCTTCCGAGGCGCCTGAGCTAACCGTAAAAGCGGAATCTGGCAGTGGCAGTATCTCCTACCAGTGGTATGCCGATGAAACAATAAATGGAACAACAAAAACCAAAGTAGAACAAACGGGGCAGGGTGCAACATCTGCGACCTACAAGATTCATACGGGACTTTTGGCAGGCACCTATCAATACTATTGTGTAGCGACCTGCGGTGAATATACGGCGACCTCCCAAAAGGCTGCTTTTACGGTAGAAGAAGGTGTTGCGGAAGTTACGGTAGGTGGGAATACAACACGTTATGCAACACTTACGAAAGCAATAGCTGCAATGAAAGATGCAGTAGATGCTGCTGATGCAGACCTTGAAATTACGTTGAAAATCCTGAAAAATATTTCTGAGACAGGAAGCGAGTGGAAAATAGATGGGGGTACAAAAAATGTCAATTTTTGTATGGACCTAAATGGCTGTACCGTTACAGGAAAGGGTCTTTATATCACTGGCGAAGGTGTGGAGGCAGTCTTTAAAGACGCAGGCACGGGACAGAATGGAACACTGAACGCTCCAATTTTTATTCAGAACAAAGCAAAGCTTACGGTAGAGAATGGTAATTATACGAAGAACTTGAAATTTTCCGGCGGTGCGACTGGAGAATTAAAAGGCGGTCATTACAGCCAAAGTATTTATATTGGAAATGCTAATAGCGACAATACAGGCATTTCCTGTACAATTACCGGAGGTACGTATGATGGAAGTGAGGTTCGAGTATGCGGCGGTGCGGCTCTTAGCGTATCCGGAGCTGATACAAAGATAGAGACTTTGCAGATAGACCACAGTATCAAGCTGCGTGCAGAAGTAACGCTTTCGGGTGGTGAGTATGAGATAATTACTCTGCATGCTTTTCCTGGAAGCAATGACGATTTGCTTGATGAAGAACAGCGCTATGCTATCGAGGATACACTGGCAGATGGTTATGCCTTTTATTCATCTGGTATTAAGACCGATATAAGCAGAACGGAAAAAACGCTGAACAATGTAAAGGTACTTCCCGCTGATACACCAGAGGATGCATCTTTGGCTGTTGTAAAGTTTCAGATAGAGAAAAATGACGGTAAGACAAAAACAAAGTACTTTCTGACATGGGATGCTGCTATGAGTTGTCTGGAAGCTACGGAATCGAATTTGAACAATCTGCAGGATTATGCGACGTGGAAGAAGCTGGAAATTCTGCTGCTGAAGGATGCAGAAGCTACTAGGGGTTATGCGTTGGCTAATAAAGCGTATCTCCCAGCTGAGATAACGCTGCGTTCAGAGGGTAATGAGCCACATACCTTGACGGGTAGGGTAAACCACCTGTTTAAGACAGGGGAGCAGGATGTTACCATAGAAAATATAAACGTGGTTGGAAACATAAACTTTCTTGGTAATACGAAAGGTACACAGGCGCAGGATGCCGCTGTACTGCGGCTGGGCGAGGGCGTAGCTGGACTAAAGGATGTAATGGTTTCTTCTGGCAAGGCGGAGATAGTTATAGAGAAGGGAGCAGAAATACCTAAAACGTTTACAGGAGATGGAGGTAATCTGAATGCCAGCATCTACTGCAATCATGACTCTGCTGATTTTTCCAGCAAAATAACGAAGGGAGCCAGCGCATTTAAGGTATGGTTTCCGATAGAGCTGGGTGGTATCGCTCTGCCTACAGGTGGAGAAAATGACACGAATGTCACACAGAGGGACGGTGTAACCTACGGACTGTACAGCAATGGAGGTACGACAGGTCAGAAGATTAAGGTCACGGGCGAAGTCTGCTCTTATGAGCCTTATGGCGGCAATGCAGTAACGATAGATACGACAGACCTTTCCTTCACGATGCCGTCTTCCAAGGTAACCCTTAAGACACATACGAAGGATGACTATGGCTATTGCAGCAAATGTAAAAGGACTGACCTTGAGACAGCCAAGAAAAATGAAAAGCTGATAATTGAGGGTCTGGAGGGACGTATTTACGATGGCTATCCGCAGGTAATGACGGGTATTACACTGAAAACTGCAAATGGAGATGTAAAGCTTACCGGACCAGAATACAAATCTGGAAAAGAGCTGGCACAGGACTCCACAGGCTCTGCCAATGCAGACATTACAAACGCAGAGTATACGGTAGTCTATGAAAACAACATTAAATGTAATGAAAATAAAGAGTCAACTGATGCGCCTACAGCGATAATTACCGGACGCGGCGCTTACTATGGTACGGTTGCATTTAAGTTTGCAATCGGACAGGGTGAGATGCAGGTAGCAGGCGCTACGGCAGCTGCGACAGAGTATGATGGAAAGGCGCATACGGCATTGGCTGACAGTGATGCGATAAGCGTAACGCTTAAAGCGGATAAGTATGATGCGAATGCACATATTCCGGTAACAGACGGTTATATTGCGCCCTGTCTGGGTAAGAAGCTTGCAACGGATGGATTTGACAGTGAGTATATGGATACATTTCCGCTGCAAATAACTTGCAAAGGAGCAGATGGAAAGGCGTATGGGGACGCAAATACCTATACGGTTACCAATGCAGGCAGCTATCCTTTTAAGATTATTGTTATGCCGGAAAATAATAGTTGTCCGTCTGTTGTGATACCGCTGACAGCGAAGATTACGCCGCGCCCGATTACGATTAAGGTTGAAAATATGCACAGAACCTACGGAGAAATTTTCCCGGGAATGGAAAAGCTTAAATTTAAAATCGTAAATGGAACATTGGCGGCTGGCGATACGAAGGAAGAATTTTGGAAGGAATTAGATTTCTGGACAGATGCGGAGGCAACAAAGCCGGATGGTGATGCTGGCAAGTGGGCGTTTGGGATTAAGGAAGCTTCAACCAGTGGAAGGTACAGCATAAAGGTAGAGGGCTACTATGAGGCCATCAACAACGATGACCCTGCTGCTGTTACGAGAGAAAATGGTTTCCTTTACACTGACAAGGCACAGGGTGAGTTTGTGAAGCTTGCAGGCTATCAGGATAACTGGAGTGTTAGCTATGGAGCTGATCCGTTCTCTCTGGCAGTAAAAACAAATAATATCCACGACAACCTTCCTGAATATACCGTCATAGATGCAAAGGATGCAAATGGTAATGATATAGATGAAGCAGACATTGCGACAAGGCTTCTTTCGGTTTCAAGGGAAGGAGAGGTAACGATTAAGGGCGCAGGAAGCGCGACGATTAAGCTTTTATATCCTACAGCTATAAATTATACAGCGGCAAAGCCATTGACCGTAAAAGTCAATATCGCACAGGCTTATTGGAATCCACCAAACATTTACAGAGATTTTCTGTTCCTCAGGGGCGGCTCGGACAGCATCGACCTGGCAGCGCTTCTGCCAAAGGATTGCGGTGGAGTAACCTATGACGTAGTCAAGACGTCGGACAGTAAAAGCATCCTTGAAGGAGTGAGCGTTTCTCAGGATGGCAGGCTCTCTTACACAGTAAAGACAGGTGGTGCAGTAGGTGACGCGGCAACGATAACTGTGCCAGTATCGACTGCGAACTATAATATAAATACCAATCAGGGAATCCTGGTCGTAATAAAACTGATAGACCAGCTACCGGTACAACTAAAGGGCGGCATAAGCCTTAAGAAGGCTGCCTTAACCTACGGAGAGGCGCTTTCCAGCCTGCAGTTTAACAGTGCAACCTTTGCGGATAAGGTGAGCGGAAAGACAGTACCCGGAAAGCTTTCCTTTGATGAACCGGACAAAAAACCGGATGCAGGGGATTACAATGCGGCATGGACCTTTACACCGACGGATGATGCGTATGCGAAGTGCAAGGGAATGATAACGGTCAGCGTCAAAAAAGCAGTGCCGAAGGTTGTGAGCGTGCCGATTCCCGAAGCGTATTACTACAGCCCTACGGGTATTGCGGCTGACTGGTGTCAGAGCCATGCGCAGAAGCCGGGCGAGGTAAGAGGCGCAGATGGCGCAATGCTTGATGGCATCTGGTGCTTTAAGGAGGCAAGCCTTGTACCAAAGCCTGGAACCAATGCGTATCCGGTTATCTTCACGCCGACGGATACGAAAAATTATGAGACAATAGAAAAAACGGTAACGCTGACAGTAAAGAAAGCAATGCCATATATCAGTACACAGCCCGCCATAGCAAATGCGTATACGCATGGCGATTACCTGTACAATCAGACGCTGGCAGGTGCAGCGATTTATGGCAATGGCATGGGAAGTACTGGCACTGGCACTGGAGCAGCTGCATCGGTAGCCGGAACCTTCAAGTGGAAGGCGCCTTCGACGAAGCTTACCTATCTTGGAAATAAGACCTTCGAGTATCTCTTTACACCGGAGGATACTGCTTCCTATGAGGCAGTGACAGGCAGTGTGACAGTAACGGTTAATCAGGCACAGGCTGCACCGTTTATGCCGGGCAGTAAAATGAACGTGGCAAAATTCTGTGAGACGGTCGGCAGTGTGAAGCTGCCACAGGGCTGGAAATGGGATGATGCGGATGCGGCAAAAGCACTGGTAGAAGATGATGGCACTGGTGGTAATGTAACTTCTGCAACGGCAGTTTATGACGGGGCAGATAAGGGCAGCTATAAAGAGGAAACCGTTACGATTCAGATTACCCGTGCAAGCTGCGAGCATGCAAAGAAGGAAGTAAAGGGAGCTGTCAAGGCAACCTGTATCGCAGAGGGAACTACGGGTGAGACCTGGTGTCTGGTATGCGGTAAGAAATTAGATGACGGTGTTGCAACGCCGAAGGATACGGCGAACCATACGAATCTTGTAAGCAGACAGCTCAGACCGGCAACGACCACGCAGGAGGGCATCATGTCCTATGCGTGCAGCGGCTGTGGCTACTATGCGGAAAAGGCGATTGAAAAGCTTGTATCTGGCGGCTCTTCCAGCACAGGAAGCAGTAACAGTTCCGGAAGCAGCTCCGGACATCACAGTGGAAGCACAGGAAGCAACTTGGGCAGGAAGGATTCTACGGCAGCGCAGTCAGCAAACCAGGCACCGGCTCCGACGCCTGCAGCCGCTCCTATGCCAGTACCGGCTCCAGCTCCGGCGCAGCCGGCAAACCCGATAAGATCGCAGGGCAATGCAGCTGCAGAGCAGGGTGAGCAGGCAATGCCTTTTATCCGCGGAGAGGACGGCAAGGAAGGCTGGGAGGTCATTAAGGCAGAGACAGCGGCACGCGCAGAGGGCGAGAGGGTCACTGTTGATATGAACGGTGCAAGCGTAGTGCCGGGCGATGTATTCGATGAGATACGAGGAAAGAACGTAACGATAGAATTCGACCTGGGAGGTGGCATTTCCTGGTCCGTAAATGGAAAGAGCGTCTCAGATAAGGTCGGAGATATTGACTTTAGGGTAACGTATGGCGAAGAGGCGTCGGATGCGATTCCGGTAGACCTCATCAATGCGCTGACAGGCGAGAGGACTTCGATGAATGTAACACTTGCCTATGAAGGAAGGTTTGGCTTTGAGGCAGTCCTGCGTATCAACGTAGGGGCAGCTAACCAGGGGCTTGTGGCAAACCTCTTCTACTACAATGAAAGCACGAGGGAACTGGAATTCATCAGTGCAGGAGAGGTAGATGCGGAAGGCTTTGCTTATCTTAGATTTACCCATGCTTCGGACTATACCATCGTGTTAGATGAGGCTTCGATGGAGGAAGCAGCCCTAACAGATACCACAGGCGCAGCAGGAAGCGATGGGGCTGAGAGTGCAGAGACGGCTTCCGAGGATAGCGTAAAGGATAACTCTGATACGGAGAGCAGGGCAGCGTTTATCTGGCTGATAGCCTTTGCAGGAATCGCAGCAGCGGCAGCGATAGGAGCGGTAGCTGTAAAAAAGCGCAAGGAAGAGAAACAAACCAAATAAATCTATGAGTGGAAATGCTCCTGATTTTGTAATCGGGAGCATTTTTTTATAGGAAAGTTCTACCTTTGGGCTTGCTAGATATGAAAAGTGCCCGCAAGTTAGCGGGC
>ERZ837910.3929-NODE-3929-length-15328-cov-4.996333_pt1 | contig 15328 bp, 10 predicted proteins | sample MGYA00519940_ERZ837910 | MGnify/ENA primary metagenome ERZ837910 (study PRJEB31850, sample SAMEA3708825) | human gut metagenome | biome: human gut; feature: human-associated habitat; material: faeces | place: China | collected 2014 ... | reverse complement strand
TCTGGTCTGCGTGATGTACCTGCCGCTGTTGTGGTTCGCGGCGCGTGAGATCGGCCACAAACGCTACATTTCGCGCACGACGCGCATGAACGTCGGCCTTTCGGGCGCCGCGCTCATGGCGCTGGGCATGCTGGCCCTGTGGCCGGCCTATCATGTGAGCGAACAGCGGCACGTGCTGCGCGACGAGATTTTCCCGCTCAACGTGGCCTACAACGTCTACCTGAGCGCCTCGGAATTCCGCAAGGCCTACAATTTCGAAAAGACCTCGGCGGATTTCACCTACGAAGCCAGCCGCGAGGCCGAAGCGCCCGGACGCGAGATTTACGTATATATTATAGGTGAAGCGTCGCGCGCCATGAGCTGGGAGCTTTACGGCTACGAGCGGGAGACCAATCCCCGGCTCTCGCAGGTGGACGATCTGGTGATTTTCCGCGACGTGCTGACGCAGAGCAACACCACGCACAAGAGCGTGCCGCTCATCCTCTCCTCCGTCTCGACCGAGGAGCACGACCAGCTCTACCGCCGCAAAGGGCTTCCTGCCCTCTTCAACGAAGCGGGCTTCGAAACGTGGTTCATCTCCAACCAGTCGCCGCAGGGCGCCATGATCGACAAGCTGGCCCGCGACGCCGACCACCTGATCTATATCCGCTCGCCGCGCCACGACATGCAGCTGCTGGACGAAATGCGCCGCATCGTCGAGACCGCCCCAGCGCAGAAGATGCTCTTCATCCTCCACTGCTACGGCTCCCACTTCAGCTACCACCAGCGTTATCCGCGCGAATTCGCACGCTTCAAACCCGACGACGACGTGGCGATCTCGCGGGAGCATGCGCATACGCTCCGCAACGCTTACGACAATTCGATCTGTTACACGGATCATTTTCTCGCCGAGACGATCGCCTTCCTGCGCGGACTGCGGCAAACCTCCTCGGCGCTGCTCTACTGCGCCGACCACGGCGAGGACATTCTGGACGACGACCGCGAACGCTTCCTGCACGCCTCGCCCACCACGACCGCCTATCAGCTCTACGTGGCCTCGCTGGCGTGGTTCTCCGACGCCTACCGGCGGAATTTTCCCGCCAAAGCCGCGGCTGCAGGGATCAATGAGACGGCGCCGGCCACGACCCACGCCCTGTTCCACACCATGGCCGACATGGCCTCGATCCGGGGCCGCTTCGTCGATCCGACGGTATCGCTCGTGAACCCCGGCTACGACCGCAAGCGTCCGCGCCGCTACCTGAACGACCACAACGAGGCCGTTCCCTTCCGCAAAACCGGTCTCGAACCGGAGGACATGGAGGTTTTCGCCCGCTTCGGCATCAAACCTTAGGCAAGTTCACGGCCCGTATGAAACCAACAAAGGCTGCCCCCTTGGGACAGCCTTTGTTGCGTCATTGCGTCTGTAATTATTTCGCAGCGTCTACGGAAACCTTGCGGAACTCCTTCATCAGCTTCGAAATTTCGAGAGCGGACTTGCGGGCGCGCGTACCGGCGGCCTTGTTGCCCTTCTCTACCTGTGCTGCTGCATTAGCTGCGAATACTTCGTACTCTGCATTGATCTTTGCTACTAATTCTTTCATAACTTTTTTTATTAATTGGGTTTGTTATCAACGCAAAGATATAAAAATTATCTAAACATCATCATTTATTGCCAAAAAATTCAACGTTTTTTAGCATAAAACCCCCTTTCCAAGAGCCTGTCACCCGGTTCGCGGTACGTTTTTTGTCCCCGCAAGAGCGTAAAACATTCCGGTATGAACAGACTTTTAATCGTGGCGGGACTCGTTTCCGCGCTCCTGCCCGCCGGGTGCGGCCGGCACAAGCCGAAACCCGCAATGCCGCCCCTGCAGGTCGAAACGGCCCGCGCCGTTACGGACAGCATCCCCAACCGCATGAGCTTCATCGGCTACCTTTCGAGTAATTTCGACGCCGTGATCCAGCCCCGGATCAATGGCTTTCTGTTATCCAAGCGGTTTTCGAACGGCATGCCCGTAAAACGCGGGCAGCTGCTTTTCACGATCGACCCCGACCAGCTTTCGACCACGATGCTCGCCGCCGAAGCCGCGCTCCAGTCGGCCAAGGCGCAGGCGCTGGAGGCTCAGAACAACTACGAGCGCGCCGTGCCGCTGGCCAAGATCAACGCCATCAGTCAGGCGCAGCTCGATCAGTATACGGCGCAGTACAAGGCCGCCGAAGCCTCGGTGCGCTCGGCCGAGCAGACGCTCAGCAGTGCCCGCATGAACGTCGGCTACACCGAGCTGCGCTCGCCCATCGACGGCATCATCGAACACACGGCGGCGCATGTGGGCGACTACGTCGGTCCCGGCACGCAGTTCAGCGTGCTGACGAGCATTTCGAATATCGACACGCTGACCGTCGATGTGGCCATTCCGATGGCCGAATACCTCAGGGCGGCCGGAGGACGCGGTTCGATCTACGACAACGAGGGGCTGCTCTCGGACATTCGCCTGACGCTGGCCGACGGCACGCGCTACCCTTACGGGGGACTCTACGACTACACGCGCAAGGACGTGTCGAGCAGCACGGGAACGCTCGTGCTGGTGGTGATGTTCCCCAACCCCGACCGGTCGCTCAAACCCGGACAGTTCGCCCGCGTCTCGGCCAACGTCGGCCCCGTGCAGCCGCGGGTGATCGTGCCCCAGCAGAGCGTCAGTCAGGCGCAGGGCGTCAATTCGGTCTGGGTCGTGCGGCCCGACAGCACGGCGGCCTACCGCCGCGTGGTGCTGGGCGACACCTACGGCACGATGTGGTGCGTGGACGAAGGCCTCGCCGAGGGCGAACAGGTGGTTACGGCAGGCCAGCAGAAACTGCGCAACGGCATGAAGGTAATCCCCGTAATACGCTGACGTCATGGAGAAATTCTTCATTTCACGTCCGATTTTCGCCATCTCGCTGGCCATCGTCATCGTACTCGTGGGTCTGATCTCGATCCTGAACCTGCCGATCGAGCAGTATCCCGACATCACGCCTCCGGTGGTCGAGGTCTCGGCGACCTACGACGGCGCCGACGCCGAGACGGTCAATAACGCCGTGGCCACGCCCGTGGCGCAGAGCGTCATGGGCGTCAGCGACATGCTCTACCTGCAGACCACGAGCGCCAACGACGGTTCGATGGTCATGCAGGTGACCTTCGACATCGGGTCCGATCCCGACCTCGACGCCATCTTCACTCAGAACAACGTATCCTCGGCCGCAGCCCAGCTTCCGGCGACGGTGACCAAGCAGGGCGTCACCACGCGCAAGACCATGACGGGTTTCCTGCTGGTCTTCTCGCTGCACAGCGACGGACGCTACGACGACGAATTCCTCTCGAATTACGCCTACATCAACCTTCAGAACGAACTGCTGAAGATCGACGGCGTGGGCAAGGTCTCGATCATGGGCGCCGGAGAGTACGCCATGCGCGTATGGCTCCGGCCCGACGTGCTGAAATACTACGGCATCCCGGTTTCGGCCGTCACCGCCGCCATCGAAAATCAGGGCGGCATCTACCCCGCCGGACAGTTCGGGGCCGAACCTGCGCCCGACGGCACCTCCTACACCTATACGGTGACCATGCCCCCGCAGATCACCACGGCCGAGCAGTTCGGCGACATCGTCGTCGTGACCACCTCGGAGGGCGAACAGATCCGCCTGCGCGACGTGGCCGACGTATCGCTCGGAAGCCAGAGTTACGGCGTAAGCTCGCTCTTCGAAGGCAAGCCCACGGCCCTTATCGTCATCTATCAGGAGCCGGGCAGCAACGCCGTGGCCGTGGGCGACAAGGTCAAGGCCGAAATGGCACGGCTCGGCGAACGCCTGCCCGACGGCATCACGACATCGACGGTCGTGGACACCACGACCAGCATCGACGCCGGCATCAGCGACATCTTCACCACGCTCATCATAGCCCTCGTGCTGGTGATCTGCATCATCTACCTCTTCATTCAGGACTGGCGCGCCACGGTCATTCCGCTGGTCGCCATCCCCGTGTCGCTGGTCGGCGCCTTCGCGCTCTTTCCGCTGCTGGGGTTCTCGATCAACATCATTTCGCTGCTGGGACTGGTGCTGGCGATCGGTCTGGTGGTGGACGACGCCATCGTGGTCGTGGAGGCCGCGCAGGTCAATATCGCCAACGGGATGAACCCCCGCGCCGCGGCGCTCGAAGCCATGAAGAACGTGGCTTCGCCCATCGTCGCCACGACCGTCGTCCTGCTGGCCGTATTCATCCCCGTATCGTTTACGGGCGGCATCACGGGGCGGCTGTTCCAGCAGTTCTCGGTGACGATCGCCGTGTCGGTCGTGATCTCGGCCTTCAACGCCCTGACGCTCTCCCCGGCCTTGTGCGCCCTGCTCCTGCGCCGCCGCGAACCGCCCAAGAAGGGATTCTTCGCCGCTTTCAACCGCTGGTTCGCCCGGCGGATGGACAAATATACGGCCTTCACGCCGACGCTGATCCGCCACGTGGCCCGCACGGGCGTATTTATCGCCGCGGTGCTGGCCGTCATCTTCCTCGTGTGGCGCAAACTGCCCGCCGGATTCCTGCCCGAAGAGGATCAGGGATACGTGATGGTGATGGTTTCGACTCCCGAAGCCTCGTCGCTGCAGGTGACGCAGAAGGCCATGATCCGGGCCGACGAAGTGATCCGCACGCTGCCCGAAGTCGCTTCGACCTCGTTCGCCGCGGGATTCAACATGATGGCGGGCATCGCTTCGACCGACAGCGGCATCATCTTCGTGTCGCTGGTCGGTTATTCCGACCGCAAACTGACGGCCATGGAGATCGCCCAGAAACTCACCGACGAGCTTTACATGGCGGTTCCGGGCGCCGAGTGCTTCGCCTTCATCCCGCCGTCGATCCCCGGTCTGGGCATCACGTCGGGCGTTTCGGTCGAGGTGCAGGACCTCGAAGGGCGCGGCACGGCCTACCTGCTGGAGCAGAGCGAACGGCTGATGGACTCGTTGCGCAAGCTGCCCTCCGTCGCGTCGGTGACCACGCAGTTCAACGCGGGCGTCCCCCAGCGGCGGCTGCGCATCGACAAGGAGCAGGCGCTGGCTTCGGGCGTGGACTTGGGCGTACTTTACGGCGACCTGACGACCCTGCTGGGCGGCGCCTACGTCAACAACTTCTCGCGTTTCGGCAAGCTCTACCAGACCTACATTCAGGCCGCCCCCGCCTACCGCATGGACAAACGCTCGCTCGACAGCTATTACGTCGCCTCCTCGTCGGGCGAAAGCGTCCCCGTCTCGTCGCTGGTCGAGGTCGTGGATACCGTGGGCGTCGAATACGTCTCGCAGTTCAACCTCTACCGTTCGATCGGGCTTACGGTCACCCCCGCGGCCCGCACCTCGACGACGACCGTCATGCAGGACATCACCCGCACGGCCGCGCAGGTACTGCCCGACGACGTCGGCACGGCATGGAGCGGCACCTCCTTTCAGGAAGCCAACGCTTCGAAGACCGGAGGGCTGGTCTACCTGCTGGCGCTGGTCTTCGTGTTCCTCGCGCTGGCGGCCCTGTACGAATCGTGGGGGCTGCCGCTGGCGATTCTGATGAGCGTTCCCGTGGCGGTGCTGGGCGCCGTGCTCTTCATCGGCGTCTCACACCTGCTCAACTCCCTCTACGTCAATGATATATACATGCAGATTTCGCTGGTGATGCTGATCGGGCTGGCGGCCAAAAACGCCATTCTGGTCGTGGAGTACGCCGACAGGCTCTTCAACGAGCAGGGCGCCTCGCTCATGGACGCCGCGATCGGGGCCGCCAAACTGCGCGTGCGGCCGATCATCATGACCGCCTTCGCCTTCATCCTCGGCGTCATGCCGCTGATCTTCGCCAGCGGCGTATACGCTACGGCCCGCAACATCATGGGCGTCGCGCTCGTGGGCGGCATGCTGTTCGCCACGCTGCTGGGCATCTTCGTCTACCCCGCGCTCTACTATTTCGTGGGACGCATCGGCGGTTTCGAACGCCGCCGCGAACGCAAAAAACAGGAACAGTCATGAAAGTCGGATACCTCATAATCATTTTCGCAGCATTTACGGCGGCCTGCACGCCGCGCTTCTACCCGCCGCGCGTCTCCGTGCCCGACGATTACATCTACGGGCGGGGATTCTCGGAGGATACGACCCGCTTCGGCCCCGAATGGTGGACGCTGTTCGGCGATACGGTGCTCAACAACCTCGTCGCACGGGCGCTGGACAACAACCGCGACGTGGCCGTGGCGGCCTCGCGCGTGGAGGAAGCGCGGCTGAACCTCAAGAGCGTGCGGGCGCAGTACCTGCCGCAGGTCGGGCTGGGCGTCACGGCCGAAGGCGAATATACGCCCGCCACGAAGATCGTGCAGTCGTACGCCGTCGAGCCGTCGCTCTCGTGGGAGGTGGCGCTCTTCGGGCAGCTGCGCAACGCCAAACGCGCCGCAAAAGCCCAGATAGCCTCGTCGGAGTGGGCGCTGCGGGGCGTGCGGCTGGCGCTGGCGGCCGAAGTCGCCACGACCTATTTCACCCTGCTCGAATACGAACGCGATCTGGCGATCGCCCGGCAGAGCTGCGCCCTGCGGCGCGAATCGGCGGCCCTGATCGACTCGATGTTCCGCTACGGCATGTCGGACGGCGTGGCGCTGGAGCAGGCCCGGAGTCTGGTCTACACCGCCGAAGCGGACATTCCGCAGTACCGACGGGCCGTGGCGCAGACGCGGCTGTCACTCGACATCCTGCTGGGCGAAACGCCGCGGCGAACGGACAGCGCGGGGGCTGGACTGCGCCTGCTGACCGATTACCGTCCGGCGGACATTCCCGTCGGACTGCCCTCGGAGCTGCTCGAACGGCGGCCCGACATCATGCAGGCGCGTTACGATATGCTCGCCGCAGCCGCCGAAGTGGGCATCGCACGCGGCAACCGGTTTCCGTCCATTGCTCTGACGGCCAAAGGTGGAGCAGTCTCCAATTCGATCAAAGGTTTAACTTCGGCCAACCCTTGGGCGTGGGATGCGCTGGGCTCGCTGACGCTCCCCGTCTTCAATTTCGGCAGACTTCGCCGCGCGGAACAGGCCGCCATGGAACGTTACACGCAGTCGGCGCTGACCTACGAGCAGACCGTGCTGACGGCCTTTTCCGACGTCGAGCAGGCGCTGGTGGCCATCGCCACCTACCGCAGGCAGACCGAACGCTACGGCGAGCTGGTTCTCGCCAACGACCGCATCGCCGCGATGACGCAGGCGCTCTACCGCAGCGGCCTGTCCGACTACCTCGACGTGATCGACGCCCAGCGCAGTCTCTATCAGTCGCAGATGGAGTTCGTCAATCTGGTGGCGCAGCAATATATCAACTACGTCAATCTCTGCAAGGCACTGGGCGGCGGATGGTGAGCGCACACCCCGGCAATGGAACGCTAAAATGGTCCGGGAGCGGTAATCAGGGCGGCTCCGGCAGCTTTTCCCGGCATCTCGCGGCGCTCCCCGAATGCCGGGAGTTTTCGGGCCGTTTCCCGCGAACGCCAGTCGGGAGTCAGGCTGTCGGGCGTCGTGTCGCCCGTTTCCGCCTGCCATTTCCGCAGTACGGCAAGCAGCTTCGCCGTTACGGCGGATTTCCCGGCGGCGAGATTCTCCAGCTGTTCCGGATCGGCGCGATAGTCGTACAGCTCGACCGAAGGGCGCGGCGTGATGAATATGTCGGCCTGAAGCGAATCCAGCCGGCCTGCGGCATAGGCCTCGAACAGCGAGCGTCCCGAAGCGCTGTTCACAACGTCCGCCGCCCCTACGGCACTCAACCACGGGCGGGCATTTTCGATCAGCAGGTAGCGTTCCGTGCAGACCATCCGTTCGCAGGCTTCGAAATCGTGCCAGTTGTGTTCGGCGAAAGCGTATGTACGGAATTTGCGGTCGGGATGAGCGAGCAGGGATGCGAAACTGCGTCCTTGGAATGCGCGGGGCGTTGCGACGCCCGCAATGTCGGTGAGCGTCGGAGCGAGATCGACAACGCTCACCAAGCTGTTGCAAACCTCCGCTTTGGCACGCATTCCGGCCGGATAACGGACGACAAAAGGCGTGTGGATGCCATCGGGTAGAAGCCGTGTCTTGGCACGGGCGAAGGGACGGCCGTTGTCGGCCATGACGACGATGAACGTGTCGTCGAAAACGCCCTGACGCCGGAGTTCGGCGACGACCTCGCCGACGAAACGGTCGAAGCGCGACACTTCGTAATAGTAGCTGGCGAAATCCTCCCGTGAAGGGTAATCATCGACAAAGAAGCGCGGTAAGACGACGTTTTCGGGGCTATAGCGTTCCAGCGAACGGTCGTCATCCCAGCCGCGGTGGGCATCGTGAGATGCGAACCACATAAAAAAGGGCCGGTCGGCAGGCCGGTCGCGCAGGTATTCCACCCAGCGTTCGGCCCCGCTGGGACCGCCCCCGTCGTTGGAGCCGCCTCCCGTCCGGTCGAAATCATGCAGTACCGGCCCTGCGGGGATCGCCGACGAATCGCCGAAATGCCACTTCCCAGCCTGCGCCGTATAATACCCCGCCGCTTTCAGCGCTCCGGCGACGGTAACCTGCTCCGCACCGATCGGCGAATGGAGTTCGCAGGCCCCCGTGTTGTGGGGATAACGCCCCGTAAGGATGCTCGCGCGGCTCGGACTGCTCGAACTGGTCGTCAGGATGGCGTTGGTAAAGCGCACTCCGGAGGCTGCGAGGGAGTCGATGTTGGGCGTGCGGATAACCGGATGTCCGTAACATCCGAAATCGTCGCGGGAAATGTCGTCGGCGATCAGCACCAAGATGTTCGGGCGTTTCGGATCAGCGCCTTTGTTTTTGCCGTCGGCGGCAGTCACGCCAGTGGCTGCCAGCGATCCGCAAAGCAGCGCCGGCAATCGATAATGTATTCGTGTCATGGGCGTCAAGAAAATTATTCAGGCAAATATAACAATATAATTCAATAGTATGGCAAAGACGGGACACCCGCCGCGCATCATCCCGTGAACAATCCGGAAATACCCATTTTTGGGGATTGCACATCCCGGCGTAAAATCGTATCTTTGGAGCCAAAAACCAAAGAGCGACAATGCGTCTATCCGAACTTAAGACCGGGGAATCGGCCACGATACTCAAAGTGACGGGACACGGCGGTTTCCGCCGCCGCATCATGGAGATGGGTTTCGTCCGCGGACAGCGGGTCGAAGTGATTCTCAACGCCCCGCTGAAGGACCCTATCGAATACAAGATCATGGGCTACGACATTTCGCTGCGGCGCAGCGAAGCCGACATGGTGGTCGTGCTCTCAGACAGCGAAGCCAGCGAATACCTCGCCGGGGGCGGCTCGCACCATCACCACCACGAACACCACCGCCGGCACTGCGGATGCGGCGCCGACGGACAGCCCGCGGAACCGGAATACCCGACGGCCGAGACGCCCGGTCCGGATGACGGCTGCGCGACGATCGACGAAGTCATCAACCGTCACAGCCGCACGATCGGCGTGGCGCTGGTGGGCAACCCCAACAGCGGCAAGACCTCGCTTTTCAACGCCATTTCGGGCGGTCACGAACACGTCGGCAACTACAGCGGCGTGACGGTCGGCGCCAAGATCGGGCACCGCTGCTACCGCGGCTACCGTTTCGAAGTGACCGACCTGCCGGGCACCTACGCCCTTTCGGCCTACACGCCCGAAGAGCGTTACGTGCGCAGCCACATCGCCGAGAGGACTCCCGACGTAATTATCAACTCGGTGGTGGCGTCGAACCTCGAACGCAACCTGTACCTGACTACGGAGCTGATCGACATAAACCCGCGCATGGTCGTGGCGCTCAACATGTTCGACGAGCTTAACTCAAGCGGCGCAGAGCTGGATTACGACAACTTGGGCCGCATGCTCGGCGTGCCGATGGTGCCCGTCGAGGCGCGCAACGGCAAGGGCATCGAGCAGCTGCTCGACACGGTGATCGCGGTATACGAGAATCAGGACGAGCGCGTGCGCCACATCCATATCAACATGGGGTCCGTCATCGAAGAGGGACTGCGCCGCCTGAACGGCGAGATGAACGCTTTCCGCGGCGAGCTGCCCAAAGCCTTCCCGCCCCGCTACTATGCGATGAAGATGCTCGAAGGCGACCGGCAGGTCGAGGAGCAGCTGCGCGGCTGCAGCCGCTGGCCCGAATGGGCCGCGATCCGCGATCTGGAAGCCAAGCGCATCAGCGAAGCGCTGGGCGAAGACGTCGAAACGGCGGTCGCCAACCAGAAATACGGATTCATACAGGGCGCGCTCAGGGAGACCTTCACTCCGGGCAAGCGCGAGGAGGCTTCGACCACGGCGCTGATCGACACCTTCGTGACGCATAAACTGTGGGGATTCCCGATCTTCTTCTTCCTGATGTGGTTCATGTTCTGGTGCACGTTCAGTCTGGGCGCCTATCCGCAGGAGTGGATCGACGCGCTGGTGGGCTGGATCGGCGGCGCGATCGACTACATGATGCCCGCCGGACCGCTGCGCGACCTGCTGGTGGACGGCATCGTGGGCGGCGTGGGCGCCGTGATCGTCTTCCTGCCCAACATCATGATCCTCTACCTGTTCATCTCGTTTATGGAGGATTCGGGCTATCTGGCCCGCGCGGCCTTCATCATGGACCGCGTGATGCACCGCATCGGCCTGCACGGCAAATCGTTCATTCCGCTCATCATGGGCTTCGGCTGCAACGTCCCGGCGATCATGGCCTGCCGGACGATCGAGAGTCGCAGCAGTCGGCTGATTACCATACTGATTACCCCTTTCATGTCATGCAGCGCGCGAATTCCGATCTACCTGCTTCTGGCCGGCACCTTCTTTGCCGAGAATGCCGGGCTGGTGATGATCGGACTCTATGTGCTGGGCGTCGTGCTGGCCGTCTTCACGGCGCGGCTGATGCGGCGGTTCATGTTCCCGGTGGACGAAACGCCGTTCGTCATGGAGCTGCCGCCCTACCGTCTGCCGACATGGAAAACGACGCTCAGGCATATGTGGGACAAGTGCGCGCAATATCTGCGCAAGATGGGCGGCATGATTCTGGTCGCGTCGGTGGTCGTATGGTTCCTGAGTTACTACCCCCGCACCGACGCCGGAAATACGCCCGAACATTACGAAAACTCCTACCTCGGACGTCTCGGACGCACCTGCGAGCCGGTGTTCAGTCCGCTGGGGCTGAACTGGAAAGCGGGCGTGGCCCTGCTGTCGGGCGTCCCGGCCAAGGAGATCATCGTCAGCACGCTCGGCGTACTCTACTCCGAAGGGGCTCCTGCGGCGGCGCAGCCTTCCGGGACGATCGAAATAGTTGCCGAATCGGGTGAGATGGCAGACACCGCAAAGCTGTCGATCAACGATTTGCCAAACGGCAAGGTCGCCGTGATCGGCGGCGCGGACGGCCCGACGGCCATCTACATAGCGGAGACGGCCGACGGCCGGCCGGGCCTAAATCCGGGAACGGCCGCCGAAGATGCCGCTGCGGACGGAGACGAAGAGACGGCGAATCTCGCGCGACGTCTGACGGCGAGCGGCGATTTCACCCACGCCTCGGCGCTGGCGTTCCTCGTATTCATCCTGCTCTACTTCCCCTGCATCGCCACGGTCGCGGCCATCGGCTCGGAGGCGGGCTGGCGATGGGCCGTCGCCAGCGTGGCGTACAACACTCTGCTGGCATGGCTGGCGGCATGGGCCGTCTATCATTTGGTCATGTGGCTCTGATATGGGATGGCAGGATTATACGGTATGGGCGATCGGAGCGGCGGTCACGGTGTTGCTCGCACGGCGGCTCCGGTGCTTCTTCCGGGGGCGCAGGCGCGGCGGATGCGCGTCGTGCGCCAGTGCGCAGTGTCCGCTCAAAGCGGTGCGGCGCAACGATAAACGGCGATAAGCCCCTGCGCCCTGTCTGATCGCGGGAGGATGCGCCGGCGTGGCGTTTTGCCGCCCGGCAACTGCAAATCAATATGCGGACGATTTCGGTTCGCCGCATCTGCGCGCGACATCCTCCGGGATGCAGATGAAGGAACAGGAGACCGTGACCGCTCACAAATCGGGTCCTGCAGGTACAACATACGGCCGGAAACGCTATCTTTGCGGCAGATAAATTTCGCCGAAACAGGCCGCTTGTACACAGACGACTAATTTTGCCGCTGTATACGGCCTTTATGCCTTTGCAGGCGAACATGTGCAGAAATTATGCTCGGACTCTTTTACATACTCCTTTTCTGGCTGATCGGCAACGCATTGAGTATCCTGACCGGAGGTTATGTGTCAGGTAACATCATCGGCATGATCCTGCTTTTCGCGGCGCTCTGCATGCGTTGGGTCAAAGCCGAGACCGTGCGTCCGGCGGCGAAATTCCTGCTGGGAGCCATGGCGCTCTTCTTCGTCCCCTACGGCGTGGGGCTGATGGACTCCTACCGGGTGATTCTCGACAATCTGTGGGCGATCGTGATTTCGGGCATCGTCTCGACGATCGTCGTCCTGCTCGTCACGGGGCAGACCTTCCAAAGCCTGAACCGCCGTTCGCGCCTGCGGCGCATCCGGCATCTGCGCGAAACCGCTCCAAACGCTCCCGACCATGATTGACAAGGCTTTCCTCTCCTCGGACCTCTTCCTGCTGACGCTCACCGTAGGACTCTACTGCTTGGGCTGCGCCGTCTACCGACGGCTGCGGGTGCCGCTGCTGCATCCCGTACTGCTGACGTTCGTCGCGGTGATCGTCTTCCTCAGCGCGGCGGGCATCGACTATCCCCGCTACAAGCAGGCGACTTCGGCGCTCGATTTCGCGCTGGGCATGTCGGTCGTGGCGTTGGGATACCTGCTTTACGAACAGGTGGAACAATTGCGCGGCAGTCTGCTGCCGGTGGGCGTCGCAACCCTCGCGGGATGCGTGACGGGCGTGCTGAGCGTCGTCTATATCGCCATGGCGTTCGGCGCAGGGCGCGAAATCCTCACCTCGATAGCCCCCAAATCGGTCACCGTGCCGATCGCCGTCTCCGTGTCGGGACCGCTGGGCGGCATCGTGCCGATCACGTCGGTCGTGGTCTTCTGCGTCGGAATCTTCGGCAGTATCTTCGGCGAGTGGATTCTGCGCCGCTGCGGGGTGCGGGACGCCGAAGCGCGGGGATTTGCGCTGGGAGCCGCCGCACACGGCATCGGAACGGCGCGCGCCATCGAGATAGGCGCCGTGGAGGGCGCTCTGAGCGGGCTGGCCATGGCCCTGATGGGGCTGGCGACGGCGCTGCTCATGCCGCTGATGGAGCGGTATCTGTATTAGCCGCAACCCCTGCGGCGGACGGACGGGCGTATATCGGCACCATAAAAGTCGCATCAAAGTTTTTTAAATTCTATAATAAATACTACTTTTGCACAATTACTGGCAATTCGTACAAAAGTAGGTTAATATGGAGTGGTTACACACCTTGTTCTTCGGCAACGGCATCGCCCATGCCGTGCTGACCTTCGCGTTGGTCATCACCGTCGGCATTCTGCTCGGAAAAGTCAAAATCGGCGGCGTCTCGCTCGGAATCACGTGGATTCTGTTCGTGGGCATCGTCCTGAGTCATTTCGGAATGACGGTGGACGGCGAGGTCAGGCATTTCGTGCAGGAATTCGGGCTGATTCTGTTCGTCTTCTCGATCGGTCTGCAGGTCGGACCGGGATTTTTCGCATCGTTCAAACACGGCGGCATGACGCTGGTCATGTGCGCCGTGGCGATCGTATTGCTGGGCGTGGCGACGGCCTATGTCGTCCATCTGGTGACCGGCACGCCGATTCCGACGATGGTCGGCATCCTTTCGGGCGCCGTGACCAACACCCCCGGACTGGGCGCCGCGCAACAGGCTTACGCCGATGCGTCGGGGATCGAAGACCCCACGATCGCGCTGGGTTACGCCGTGGCCTATCCGCTCGGCGTCGTGGGCATCATATTCACGATGATCTTCATCCGCTACGCCCTGCGCGTGAAGTTCGAAAAGGAGGACGAGGGGCTGGCGGCGCTGAGCCGGGAGCACAAGCTCGCCGACAAGGTGTCGGTCGAATTCACCAACAAGACGCTCGACGGCCGCACGGTGGCCTATGTCCGCGACCTGATCAACCGTCAGTTCGTCATATCGCGCATCCTGCGTCCCGACGGAACGATCTCGATGGCCGATGCAGATAGCGTGATACACCTCGGCGACCGGCTGTGGGTGATCTCGCAGGCCGAGGACATCGAGGCGATCGTGGCCTTCTTCGGCCGCCGCGTGGAGATGACCGACGAGCAGTGGGGCAACAATACGCCCAACGCCGAGCTGGTGTCGCGCCGCATCCTGATCACGAAATCGTCGCTCAACGGCAAGAAATTCTCCGACCTGCGCCTGCGCACGAAATACGGCATCACCATCACGCGCGTAAACCGCGCGGGCGTCGATCTGATCCCCTATCAGGGCTTGGAACTGCAGGTCGGCGACCGCGTGATGGTCGTGGGACCCGCGAAGGCCGTGGCGCAGGTGGCCGACGTATTGGGCAACTCGCTCAAGAAGCTGAACCAGCCTAATTTGGTGACGATCTTCGTAGGTATCGCTTTAGGTGTGCTGCTGGGGTCGATTCCGCTGCTCAACGTGCCCCAGCCCGTGAAGCTCGGACTGGCCGGAGGCCCGCTGATCGTGGCCATCCTGATCGGACGCTTCGGTACGCATTTCCATCTGGTCACCTACACCACGATGAGCGCCAACCTGATGCTGCGCGAAATCGGCATCGCGCTGTTCCTCGCGGCGGTGGGCATCGGCGCGGGCGACGGATTCATCGACGCCATCGTCGACGGCGGTTACCGCTGGATCGGATACGGCGTCATCATCACCGTCCTGCCGCTGATAATCGTCGCGCTGGTAGCGCGGCTGTGGCTCAAGATGAACTACTACACGCTGATGGGACTTATCGCCGGATCGACGACCGATCCCCCGGCGCTGGCCTACGCCAACGCCACGGCGGGCAACGACATGCCGGCCGTGGGTTATTCGACGGTCTATCCCGTAGTGATGTTCCTGCGCGTGCTGACAGCGCAGATATTCATCCTCTTCTCGCTGTAAGCGGGACGGTTCGTAAAAAATGTTACGAACTGTTACCCGTCCCGCATGTCGCTCAAAAGCAGTTTGGGGCGAGAAATGAAGCGGCGGAGAGAGTCGGATGGCAGATAAAATTCAACGATGGCTTTTAATTTTTAATAAGAATACCTATCTTTGCAAACAGCAAATCCAAACACCTGATTACACTATGGCAAAAGCAGTCAACATCGCCCGTTCCCATCGGTTGGACGGCATCGGAGAGTACTATTTTTCGCGCCGTCTGCGCGAGATCGCCG
>ERZ837910.3925-NODE-3925-length-15349-cov-28.240847_pt1 | contig 15349 bp, 20 predicted proteins | sample MGYA00519940_ERZ837910 | MGnify/ENA primary metagenome ERZ837910 (study PRJEB31850, sample SAMEA3708825) | human gut metagenome | biome: human gut; feature: human-associated habitat; material: faeces | place: China | collected 2014 ... | reverse complement strand
AGACACGGCCGGAGCAAACGGGTCTAACCAATTACTACCGTCCCACCATAATAATCTTTTAATTGCATTATCATAATAAGTCCACAATAATGGCGGGTTATTAGTTGGTCTTTGATTTGCACCTCCGGTTTTAGCCCAACCGTCAACAATATTACTATTAGTTATTCTATTGTTTCTAATTATAGGGGAATTCTTCCATTGATTGGTTTCAAATCGTGCAATGTTTAACGCATGATTTAAGGGGTTAGTGGCAGTGAAAATATTATTTTCTATTATAATATTTTTTGATACTGATTTATTATCTGCATAAATTAGATTGTTACTAGCAGTAATGATATTATCTTTAATAATTAAATTATCTTTGAATTCTTCACTATCAATTGGAGTAACATCATCAATATTTCTTAACCATACTCCATTAACAACGGAACTACTAATATTACCTTTTATCTGTACATTTTTAAAATAGGTTCTTATCATCACTAATACGTCATTAACTTTTTCACTTAGATTTTCATATTTGTTATTGATAATATTTATATTACTAGCTAATTTTCCAACTTCACTAAGTACAACCATTCCTTGATAATATAATTTGTTTTGTGTAATATCATTATTTTCAATAAGAATATTATCACATTTAGTTTTACCACCTCCGCCAATGATTATTGTATTTTGAGAATTAATATTAGCATAATTGTCTTTAAATGTAACGTCATTATTGTAGATAGTTACTAAATACTCATGTTGTTGAGTTGTAATAAAATAGTTGTTTATTACTTTCACATGTGGTGCTTGAATTTTTATAAGGCGTCTATCAGAATATCCAAAGTAATTATTTTGCACAAGGATATTATAACTTTCATCACCATTAAAATGTAATCCGTCACCGTCTTCTTTCCCTAATATATTAGTTATTACATTATTTTGAAAGATTAGGTTATTATCATTTTCACTAGCATATGAGCGTGATGCACCTTTAGCATTGCCTAATATTCCGTCACCAACACCAATTATATTATTAAAAGTATTACCATTAATATTTAAATTTGTACATCTTTTACTAAAAATACCACATGTTACACTATTTTGTGTAGTAAAATTTCTAAATATACACCCGCAAATTTCTATATTATTACAACTATTTAAGTTTACACCTTGTTCTCCTTGTGATATTCCATCAAATATGATGTTTTTTAATGTAACATTAGTAACATCACTTGCATTAAATATATTTTGTCCATCATTTTCTAAAGTACCATTAATTATTGTAATATCATTTGGTAAACTTACATTATTACATTTAGTTACAAGTCCATTAAGATTAATAGTTTTTGAAACTTTAAATAGTTTAGGTAGTAATGTACTAATATCACTCCCTCTTATAGCTCCTACACTAGCAATATTTGCAATTGGTGTATTTTGCATTACAGCCATTAAATTTGAATTAAGTTGAATATAAGGGCGTTCAATATTTGGATTTAATGGTTGAACTACGTATATAGCTTCGCCATTATCATTTGGCGCTAGATATCCGTTGGTAAGTATAATATTGCCATCTTCAAATTTTGTAAATAATTTCATATCTTGGGCAGTTTCAAATGAATAGGTAATGTTTTGTTTTAACTCATTGACTTCTAATTTAACTTTTTCCACATCTTGACGATACATTTCCACCTGCGCATTATAATTACCCGTTAATGCCCAATATTGTTGTGTATTATCACCAGGTATAATTCCTTTAGGCACATAAGTAATTGATGTATAGCTAGTACCTTGATATAATACTACAGTTAATGGCTCATATGCAACATCTGCTGACCATTCACCAACGATTTTAGGTACATATCTCGCCCCAATATACACATTATTTTGACTTCCGCAATTTCCATTCATAATTTTATATTTCCTCCTTTTTTAATAAAGCACATTTCATTCCATAATTATATCCATATTTATACATTACAATAATTTGGTCTAGATTTAATAACATATTAAATTTCATAATGTGCCTCCTAATATTTCATAATCAAATGACCGTATAAAGGGTCACTTGTATTAACAATAGTATCAAACTCTAGGCAATCCCAATTACTTGGTATATATGCACAAAAGTAACCGTCAGTTGTTAACCCAAAACTTACAAATCTTACTGCCCGTTCAAATAAGCACAATAAGTTATCGTCAATCCATTTAATAATACTGTCTAAATATAAATCAACATATTCACCATTCTTGATTTTTTCTAATTCTTGATTAACTTTATCTAGTGCGTTTTGTAATAAGTGTATATCTTGTTTGTTTTGAGCAATTTGTTGACTATTTGCATTAATATTATTAATGCATTGATTTAGCTTATCTGCAACCTTGCATAAAACTTCGTAGTAACTTAAACTATCATCATAAACTAATGGCAGTACCTTTTGACACCAAAATATAAATTTTCCAATCTCAGGGTTCATTATTACACCTCCTAATATAGCCCCATAAATAAGTCATTCAGCTCATTTATAACTTGCATATCAATATTCAAAAATGTTTCTCTATATTTCATTAGTAATTCACTTTGACTTTCTCTGTTTCCTTTTTCAGTTCTTGTATAATTTTCATTATCTTCTCTATTAATTTTTTCGTCGTTTTTTCTTTTTTGTGTATCAGTAGTTTCTTGGTGACCACTTGAATTTGTAGTATCTTCATTTTTACTAATTCTAGCATAACTAGCATATAACTCACCCTCTATATTACCAATACTTAACATTCCTTGTGGTGTATCACTTTCAACATCTTTAAAGTTAGTATTTTTTGTAGAATTTGAATTGCTATCACCATTGCTATTTACTGTTGTATCTTCATTAAAGTTTTTTGTGTCATTTCCTATTTTAGTTCTTGTTAGTGTTTCTGTAAAATTAATTGTATTAAGCGGGTCAATTTCTAATAATGTACTTTCATATAGTTGGTTATAGTAAGGCATTATTTCATTCATTGTTTGTTTTAAATAAAATCTAAATAAACCGACTGTTTCAAAACCAATCTCTCTAAAATAATAATGATTTATAATCTTTTGGTTTAGTTTTTGTCTATAATTTTCATCAAAGATTGGGTACTCATTAAGTTGCAAGTCATATCCATTTTCAATAACCCACCTTAGCTCCGTAGTATATTTACTCATTTTCTATGACCTCCTCACTTTCTTCACTTTCATACATTTCTTCATAATCATCAAGTTCATCATACCCACTTACTCTAAATCTAACATCTATATTTAATCCAAACATTTCATTTATTTGTTCACAAGCTTGTTTTCTAGCCACTAACCCAATTTCTTTATAAACTTCTACTGCTCCTAAATTGGTCTTTACTTCGTCAGTATTAACACGTTCACGTTTAGTTATATTGCTATTAGAAATTCCCATTTTAGTATAAAAGTTATTTAATTTAGTAACCTTTAAATCTTCTAGTTTATCTGCCACAAATGGACTATCTGTTTTAATTGCTTTTAAACCACCAATATCTAAGTTTTTGTCGGCAAATATGAAAGGTGCGTTACCGTCATACTGCATGTATAAATTTTGTAAGGTTAATCTTTGCTTATCACTGCATTGTATTAATATTGGCGTTTTTTGTCCCTTAACGTTAACATCAATTGCCCTTTCTATTTCATATATACGTTGTGAACTGTTTGTGATTCTTAACATTTCATTTGTGTGTAAAAAGTTATTGAAAATAAATACACTGTTTGTGTTATCTAGTTTTTTGTTAAATCCATTAACTGCATAGGCTCGGCGGTCTTTAGGAATTCTATAGACATCATATTGACCCCCATAAGTGCATTGAAGTGTCATATATTCTTCTATAGCCTCGTCATAAAAGAATATTGCTACACCATTAGTTGCAAGAATATATTCCAAATATCTGTAGTCAATTTCTTTAGGAAGATTAAGCCATTCATAACGACTAATAGCAATCAACAAGTGGTCTTGAACTATTTCATTATAAGTATTTTTATTGACAATATAACTTTCGTCAACTAAATTTTTTATTGTACGTCTACTCATTTTATTCCTCCTATCTTACAGAATTGTTGCGGTTATAATTCCCTACATCAGAGTCATGCCATATAGTAATGCCTTTATTAAAAGCATTTCTAATAGTTGTTAAGTCATCTTTAGGAATTGAACCCGTAATATTACAATCATTAGTCTTAATATAATTCCAATAGCGTCTAGTTCTCAATTGAGGGGTTTTTAATACAGCAACTTTATAACCGTATACGTCAAAGAAATTATCTATTACTTTTGCCTGTTCCGCTTTTACACTGAGCATTTCTATTTTGAATAAGTTTTGTTGAAGTGATGAGTTGATTGTGTTAGTTGAAGTTGAACCCCTAGCACTAAGTGGTTGAGCGTCCATATCAACCGATTTTCCAATTAAAGATAAAGCACTTGATAGTCCACCTGTTAAAGCTCCTAACCCCGCTCCCGCCGGTCCACCTAACGCAAAACCACTCATAGCACCGCTTGCTATACTGCCTATAAAACCTAAACCGTTACTTGTACCGTTTTGGTTAAGCCATGTTGCGTAAGGGTCGTTAGTCCATTGACAAGTTGGAAATGGTGGTAATTCAACAGTATATCTAAAGTCACCGTCACTATTACCATTATAATTACTAGGCGTTATAGCCATAACACAATTTGAATTACTAGCTTTTCTAATAACAAATGTAGCAGTTGCCTCAGCAAATCTTTCGGGTCGCATTTCAACAAATGAGGCGTTATTATTAGATACTCTTATAGAGCAATATGGATAAGTCAACAATTTTTTATTCCTAGGTGTATATCCATTACATGATGTTAATTTAGGGTGGCTTACATTTTCAGTTAATCCTGTTAAACTTTCTGTTACTTCACCATTTTTATTAGTGGTTATTAATTCAGTGGGTAGCATAAACACGTTGATTATAGCACTTTCTTTTCCCCCGCTAATAATGCCGTTTAACTTCTCTTTGAATGTATCAATAGAAGTCCAAGCAAACCAACGACCTGCACTTAACACACCGTTATATCTTCCTCCGCTAGTTACATCTGTAGCAGTGTTAGGGTCTACTGTTGTATTCATAATATAATAATATTGACCGCTATAACCCTCACGGTAGAAGTTATTACATATTAATTCATTAACTTCTATATTTTCATTTAAGGTGTGTGCTCCAACACGATCATCAGTAACGTGTTCTCTTTCCACAATACATTGGTTCAAATGCATTTGGAATAACCAAGTCTGTATAGCATCTATTTTAAACTTGATACCTGTCGTTTGAGGATTGATATATCTAATGTTGGTAACGAACCCATAAAACCACTTGTTATGATAATTTGTATTTTGAAACATAATATAATTTGCATTATATAAAAGTTCAGCATTTAACGGAACTCTTACTTCTTCTTCCAAGCGTTGATACGTAAAATCTGTAAAAGCACTATTAGGTAATGTTGCACCAATAAAATAATTGGTCTGTTCCTCTATTGATGAAAAGTCCATAGTGTTTTGGTAATTTTCATCTAAAGGAACATTTAACAATCTTACTTGAGTATTTGGCGTGAAACTCATTTTAATTTACCTCCTTTAAAGGAAGTACAAGGAATTATTTTCCTTGTACTGTAATTGTAGCCGAACCGTTAACTTTGCTCGTGTAAACACTACTAGCAGTTACCGTAAGAGTTTTAGGAGTTTCATCGGCACCGACATGTAATAAACCATTTGGGTCTACATAAGTTGCATTTGTTGGTGAAGTTGCACCTGCAACAGACCAAGACACGTCTTTATCTGCAAAACCTGTTGATTTAACTGTTGCCTTTAATTGAAGAGTTGCGCCTTTAGCAACTTCAGCCGAACTTGGTGATACATCAACATGTGTAACACTGCCATTTTCTGTTGTAAACAGTAAAGCATTGTGAAATGGTGAGGCACTAAATGTTTTCCATGTGTGATACCAATATTGCCAATATAAGCCTTGCCCGTTATATTGTTCAGTAAAATTAACAAAATTATCATAACACATTAAGAAATCTCTATCAATAATCATAGCTTTGATAGTATCTAATAGTGTTAGTTCTTCTTCTGTAAATGCTTTATAACGAGGGTCTAATGAGCCATCGTCATTAGTAAATAATTCAGTTAAACGTGTTGTGTCATGAGTTCCCCAACTGTCTACTAATTTTGTCTGACCGCTGAATTGCGCTTTATCCATATTAAAGGCCTTAGCTAATACCTCCACATCAATAGTAGCATTAAATGTTGCGTCTTCAATCACATATTGTTCTTCTTTAGGGGTATGAGTATACACACCGTTGGCATTGTAATTTGTAGATAAGAAAGTCATCCTATTTGAGATAGCCTTAATAGTTGAAACAATAGAATTTGCATTAGCTGAACTTACTTCAGGAATTACAGTTGGTTTAATTGCACCGTCTAACGCTAACCTACATAATAGATATTTCATTACAATAAATTCATCATAGTTAGCACCCGTGTACATACTATCAACAATGCGACCGATAATATCAGTAATACCATTCCAAGAAAGAAACGCTTGTCTTAATTGGTCGTTTGAAATAGTATTTTTATAAAATTTTTGGTAATTCATTGTGTGGAATGCTGAACGTACATCAGGAATTACTCTTTTGAAAATTTCAGTTTCTGCGCGTTGTTGGTCGAACTGATGAGGTTTAGCAATATTTACAAAAATTTCCTCAATAGTTTCACCAAACTCTAGCATACCTTTTTTAAAAGACGCCCATGGGTTATCATACATTTTTGAAGTGATTAAAACTCGACCGATACGATTATATAATGCACTTAAAAATTCATTTCTAACTGCGTCATAAGTTGTTACAATTTCCCCAATTTGATGTAATGTTGCAATATCATTAACATCAGCCTCGGGAACTAAAGATTGATAAGTAGCTGAGGCATTAGCACGGATGTTGTTTAATGTTTCAGCACTGTTTGTGTTAAGTGTTACAATATTTGGCATTGTAGGCATATATTAGCCCTCCCTTTCTTTAAATAATTCTTTATATTCTTTTTTATCGCTTTCGCTGTCGTCCTTTACATCTTCCTCTTGTTCTTTTTTAACCTCTTCGGGTGATGTAAAGAAACGCTCTTTATATCTTTCTTTTAAAGTTTCGTATTTTTCTTTATAGTCAACTTCTTTATCGCCTTTATTTTCTACATCTTCGTTAGCCTCTTTTTCATCAATAACTAGGCTTTCGTCAAAATCTTTACGAAGTCTATCCATAAAATCTTCCATTTCGGGCGTTAGGTCACCGTCACCTAAAATGCCCCTTAAAATTTCATCATGTTCTTCTTTTGTTAAACGTGACATTATCTTAACCTCCTGTTCATTAAAAATAAAAATATTGGTGTGGTTCTTCTTTTATTGGGGGCTGTTGGTTCGGGAGGTATGACCCCTCCCATATATTCAAACCAATAATCAGCCCATTGTTGTCGTAACTGCCAATGATTGACTTCGGGGTCGTAGCTAGGACGTTCATAACCCGCCATAAACATAATGGCTAATTTAGACGGTGTCCAATTCATTTCATTAGATAAGAACTGTTGACCCGTTATCCCTACCATATCGGGCGTTGCTCCACTGTTATAGAAACGGGATATAAAAGCCTCACTTGTGTACCATTGTGCAATGTTTGGGTGATTTAGTACTTCTTGTGGAATAACTTGAAGTTGAATATCACCACTTGTATATGGTGATAACCCTAATACAGTACATGCGTTTTGTAAAACGCTAACGGGTGTCCATTGTACTAGACCATACCCCGTGCCTCCTGTTTCTTCTCTATTAGGGTTTATGCCACTTTCTGCATACATGTTTCCCATTATTCCTGCTATTGTGGTATCAGGAAAACCTACACTGCGGTAATAATTTATAACAATATTTGCGTTATTGGTGCTTTCTTCAAATGTCAGCGAACCCTTTTTACCAATCCATGGCATTATAACAACTCCTATCTTCTTAACTTACCTTGTTTAGCAAGGTCTAATAAATATACATTTTGTTCGTATGAACCGCTATACTCTAAAATACCATTTTGTCGAGCAATAACTTTACGATTAGCAAAGTTACCAATTTCACCAATAGATATTAAATAATCAACTATTGATTTTTCTGTGCTTGAACATTGGGGATAATAAGAAACACTTGAATGAGTGCTGTAATCTATATAATCATATAGTCCCCATTTAGTCCATTTACGTGTGTGTAAATTTTGAGTGTTTGAATACCCGCACCCATTAATAAAAGTTTTTTGAATACCGTTTTCCCACTTTGGTGAACTTTCTACACATACACCATTTCCAACATGAATACCAATATGACCTTTCATATGAACTATTGCCCCAATGGGAAGGTGTTCAAAATTAGTTGAAGTTTTAGAGCACTGCTTAATCATAGTATCGGCATTGATATCAGGAACACCATTTGATTTATAAGCACCGCCATGTGGATATCCCCATAAAATACCTTTGATTAAACCGCTACAGTCGCATAGTAAATATTTACCACTATAACTGTTCATAAACTTACCTAATTTATATAGTGTTGGTAACTTTTCATATTCTAGCGCCTTATTACAAAATTCATCAGCTTTCATCTTTATACTCCTTTCTCTAAAATGTCGTCAAGTTTTTCATACAATTTAGCAAAGGCAACAGTGTTATTATTAAGAGCCTCAACCACTTGGTTCATTTCCTGTTTGTGTTGTTCATTTAACGTCTTAATATCTTCACGTTGTGCTTTATTGGTTTCAAAGATATACCAAGCCATACCGATAACACATACAATTGGGAAACCGATTGTACTAATCAACTGCGAAATGTCAGTAACTGTCATAGTTAACCTCCTTTCATATAATATTATATCACATATAGTATTATTTTTCAAATTAGTGCATTTTCTTCAATAAAAGGGTTGCATTTTAAACATAAATATGATATACTATATTTGTGGTTAGGGAAAGCCATTAAATAAATCCAACTTCATTTAAAAGAAAAAACTTCATCTTATCCCTAACCACCTCCCCAATATGAGTGATAAAGGAAATATGCGGTTCAATTCCGCAGTCACTCTAAAATACCATTAAAGAATAAGGAGGAAAAAGAAATGAAAGAAATTGTTAGAACAGTGGAACAACATGTTATCAAAGGGATTGAAATTAAATATGGGGGTGGACAAGTAGTAGTTGAAGAACTTGAACCATTAAAAGTTACTACAAATACTATGACACCTGAAAAAGCATTAAAAATGCTTAAACAAAAATATGGTAAAAATAAACATATTGAATTACAGGAAGTTGTATCACAAAAATACAAGGTGGCTTGCCCTTATGATGTATTTATGGCAAATGCAAGAATTATTACAGATGAAGAAAATAAAGGAGATGTAGAATAATGAGCTTAAAAAAGACAATCACACAAACAAATTTAGAAAGTATCCAAGCATATAAAGCAATTAACTCTAATGAAGGTGTTGGAGCAAAAGAGGCAGTAGGTAATGAATTTACTGTAGACGGTTATGTTATTTACGACGGGGTCATGACTAATGAAGATACGGGCGAAGTATCAGCAATGACTTCTATCGTATTCCAAACATCAATCGGATATATTGGTTCAAATTCAAAAACTATCATTAATTCATTTATTGATATGTTAGAAAATATTGCTGAACAGATTGGTGAAGAAGAATTTAAAAAGTTACCTTTAAAAATCACTAGCGGTAAAGCTAAGAGTGGTAACACATTCTATGACATTGAAATCGCATAATTAAAGGGAACTTAGTTCCCTTTTTTAATAGGAGGTTAAAAATAGTGGTAAAACTTACAAGAAATGGTATATGTTATAATTTAAAAGAAACACCATATAAATATGAAAACGGTAAATTAATTTTACATTTTTCATCATTAAAAAACATGGAAAAATTCCATTCAAGAAAAACAGTAGAAAGAAATAATTTATATCGTTCTCTATATAATCGATTTAAAATAAGCATTAATGTCAGTATTTTAAGTGATATAATATTATACACAAAAATAGAAAAACGTGGTTTTTTCATTACATTAATTAACGGGGAGGAAATAACATGCCTAGACAACCTAAGATTAGGTGGAATACAAATCAAAAAGAAAGACTTAAGAAAACAGTAAAACGTTTCAATACTAAAATAGCAAGAGAGTCTAAAAAGTCAAATATTGATAGTGAGTATCTACCTAAAAAATTAAGCATTAAAGAATTGAGGCAGTCTATCACTACTGCTAAAGATTTAAATTTATTAGAGAAATCAGTACAGAGAGCGTTTAAAAAAGACGCATTTAAACTAGTAAAAAATGAAAAAGGTGTAATTACTACTAAGTACGAAAAAAGAGAAGTTGGTATTCAAGTACGAAGAATTAATATTAAGCGAAGTTATGAAAGGAAAAAGGCAAATTTAACATTTGAAAAAGGTAATACTTATTTAGAAAAAGAACTAGCATTAAAACCTAAACCTTTTAACTTTAAAGATTTAGATAAAAGAAATTGGGAAAAATTTAAAGAAACTACAGAGAAGTTATCTAGAGCAAGCTATCGTGATGAACGACTAGAAATGTACGCCGAGAATTATAAAGAAATGGCTAGACAAAATGCACCTAGGGTATATGAACTTATAAAAGATTTAGACGCAGAAGAAATATACCGTGCACGATTTGATAACCCAACTTTAGATATTGAATTTTATTATGACCCAATCGACCAAGAAGCAAAAAATGAATTTATTTTAGACGCATGGCAAGAAACATTAAATGATATTTAGCGCCGATTTTGAAACTACGACAACCCCTAATGATTGTCGAGTGTGGGCGGTTGGTCTTTTTGAAATATTTAGTAAAGATAATTTTATTTATAGTAATAACATTGATTATTTATTTGAATTTTTAAATAATCAAAAAGAAAAAACAGTTTTATATTTCCACAATCTAAAATTTGACGGTGAATTTATTATAGACTATTTATTAAGGAATGGATATTGTCATGTAGAAGATAAAAAAGGAATGACAATTAATGAATTTACTACTCTTATAAGTGACATGGGAGCTTTCTACAGTATGACTATTAAAATGAAAAATGGAAATACTGTAGAAATAATAGACAGTTTAAAAATATTACCATTCTCTGTTGCTGAAATAGCAGAAGCATTCAACTTACCAATAAAAAAGGGTAGCATTGATTACAATAAATACAGAGAAGTGGGTCATGTTCTAACAGACAATGAAATCGATTATTTAAAAAATGACGTCGAAATCGTTGCTAGAGCATTAGAAACAATCTTTTCTCAAAACCTTCCTAAGATGACACAAGGGAGTAATGCACTGCATGATTTTAAAAATATAATTGGGTCAAAGAGATTTAATAAGTGGTTTCCTCAAATAAGATACGACCATGAAATAAGGCAATCTTATAAGGGAGGCTTTACCTATCTTAACCCATTATATGCAAATAAAGAAGTTGAGGAGGGTTATGTCCTTGATGTTAATAGTTTATATCCAAGTGTAATGTATTATAAACCACTACCATACGGTGAGGGTGTACATTTTGAGGGGAAATATAAAGAAGATAAACTTTATAATTTATATGTACAATCATTTACTTGTACATTTCAAGTTAAAGAAAATCATATTCCTACAATACAAATAAAAAAGTCTATATTTAAAGATAATGAATATTTGACATCAAGTTGTGGAAATGAGGTTACATTAACATTAACAAGCATCGACCTAGAATTATTTTTTAAGCATTATGATGTGTATAATATTGTATGGCATGGTGGGTGGAAATTCAAATCAACTACTAACATATTTAAGGAATATATTGATAAATGGATAAAGGTTAAAATAGAAAGTACAGAAAATGGAAATAAATCAATGCGAACGTTAGCTAAGCTTATGCTAAATGCTTTATATGGCAAATTTGCACTTAACCCTAAAGTAACTAATAAATATCCTTACCTTTGCCCGATAGAAGATAGAGTAAAATACAAAAGAAGTAAAACAAGAGAAAGAGATAGTTTATATATACCGATCGGTACATTTATAACTGCATGGGCTAGGAACATTACAATATCCACGTCTCAAGCCATAAAAGAATACTCATTAAAAAAATATGGTGTAGATATGTATATTTACAGTGACACCGATAGTATCCATACTTTACTGCCGATAGAGGAATGTAGGCAGTTCATGGATATTCACCCCACTAAACTAGGAGCATGGGATAATGAGGCTACCTTTAAAAGAGCTAAATTTATAAGGCAAAAAACATATGTGGAAGAAATATACAATAAAGATAAAACTGAAACTGAATTAAAAATAACATGTTGCGGTATGCCTCAGTCCTGTTATAAAGATGTTACATTTGATAACTTTAAAATAGGTGCAACATATGGAGGAAAATTAACACCGAAACACGTTAAGGGTGGTATTGTCCTTGATGAAACTGAATTTACTATAAGAGCATAAATTTGACACATGATAAAATATATGTTATACTTAATTTGTCTAAGGGCATTATCTAATTAAAAAGTACTATTGATTAGAGTTCACACGGTAAAACGTGCTAATTAATAAACGGGTTGAAATCTTACTTTTTAAATTTAATGTGCCTTAGACTTTTAATTTTAGGAGGAAAAATAAATGAACTTATTAGACATACTTAATTTAACCGAAAGCGGTAAAAATATATGGATAGATAATGATTTAGATAAACCAATCTTAATCAATGGTGATTGTGTAACCTTTATAGTTAAGGATTGCAAAGTTGAAAAAGATTGCATAAGATTGGAGGTTGAAGAACTTGTCAACTACGAATGATTTATATTTCCCACTAGGGAAAATATTAACTTACAATAGAAATTTTAACTTCATAAATAGTGAGAGGGGAACAGGAAAAACATACACACTACAAAAATGGTTAGTACGTCAGTTTTTAGAAAAACAACGACAAAGTGTATATATTACTCAGTTCAAAAATGAATTAGAAGAAATCGGCGTAAAAGACCCATTTAAAAAAGTTCTAGACAATGAATACCCAAATATTGAATATACGCAAATAGGACACGATTTATATTTAAATGGTGAATTATTCTGTTTTGGGATACCACTAACAGATGCTCAAAAAACTAAGAAAAAATCATTTCCAAAAGTATACTATATAATGTTTGATGAATACATGAAAGAAAATGCTAAAAGGAACTCATTTGTAAAAAATGAGGTAGATGAATTCTTAAGTATTTATTCTACAATAGATAGATATGAAGATAGGGTTAAATGCTTTTTTCTAGGAAATACAACAACACAATATAACATATACCATATGCACCCTGCCTTTAATTTACCTGTTATTAAAAAAGGTGAAATATGGACTAGTGAAAACGTGCTATATTTTTATTATGCACCACCTCAGAAATTTAAGGATAAGGTTAGCAATAATAAATTTCTAAATATGATAAAGGGTACGAGTTATGGTAATTATAGTAGTGATGGACAATTTGTTGAAGATACAGAGGATTGGATTGAAAAAAGAACAGACGGAGCAAAACATACATTTAATTTTATATATTTAGGAAATACATTTGGAGTATGGATTGATTACAATAAAGGTAAAATATTTATCAGCGATAAATATGACCCTAGTTGTAAATTGATGTATAGTTTAACACTAGACGACCATAGAGAAAATACAATGCTTACCAAAGCAAGCAAAAGTGTTTATTTAAAAATGTTAACTGATAATTACAGACTAGCAAATGTGAGGTTTGAAACAATGAAAATAAAAAAGGAAAGTATAGGCGGTATACAACTACTGCTTTAGGAGGTGTGAAAATGAACGATAGTACAACTGCGGTATTAACTATATTAGTTATAGGTTTGCTATATTTGGGTGCAATTTGGATTGATAAAAAATAGTAAATTTTAGAATAAAGTTATTGACTTTTCTATAGGTACATGGTATACTTATATTGTAGAAAGGGATAGGAAGTTAATTCCTATAAGGTGAAGAAAAATGGAATTATTAAAGGATTATTTAAGAGCAAAAGAATATTGCAACAAATATGTGTGGGTTCATACATATAACAAACATGGCGAAAAAGTGTTATTATTTTGTAACAAAGGTAAAATTTTAAACCAAACTTTAGGTTTTACATTTCTAGATTGTGAAGTAGTAAATGTAAAATTATCATATTTTAATGATGAAATTGACATTAGAATTAATTATAGGGGTAATGAATGATGTATAAATATTTAAATTGGATACAAGATATTATTGAAAAGGAAACAGGAGTAACATTATTAAAAATTAAAATCACTAAAGACAATATTTTGTTTAAAGGTAAAATAGAAGTAGTATTTAATAGATACCCTAATCAACAACCTTGTATCGCTATAAGAGAATTTGATAAACTTGATTTTAATGTAGTTAGTTTATTGGTTGATGATGTTAAAGAATGTAGTATAAAATTACTAGAAAGGAGATTTAGATAATGAGAAGATATAGAATTGAAGATTGGTTGAAATTTGGTATTTTATTAATACCAATTTCAATTATCACATTAATTATTTTATTTATTGGTAATGGTTATGTTTGGAAATTATGGTAAGTTAAGCGATGAGGCAAGAAATTATTTAGATTTTACTTTAAAAGAATTTCAATGTCTTAATAAAATTAAAGGAGCAAAGAATATGATAACTTATAAAGAGGGTTTAGAAATTATTCAAATGATTAAAGAGAGGTATTTATTAAGTTTTAAAGCTAGTATTAGTTTAATTACAATCACTAAAGAATATTGTGTTTATAAAATTCATGCAGTAGTTGAGAACAAAAATATTGTATTACAATTTGTAGTAAAACAAGGAATAAAACCTAATTTAAAATTATTAGCTAATACTTTAGCTAACGATATTATGGAAAATTATAGTAAGATAGTAGGTGATTAGGAATGAAAGATTATGATATTCTTCAAATAAGTAGGACATGTAAAAGATTAATTTGTAATAAGGTGTTAAGTATTATAAACAAGGGGTGATAATAATGACTGATAATTATTTTAAAACACTAAAAGGTGAATTTATACAAAATTACTTAAACCATTATTTAATGTTAAAGGATATAGATGTTTTAGCTTATGATTGGGGTTACAGAATTAGAGCAGTTACTAAATTAAATGATTTTATTATAACTATAGATATTGATAATAACAATGTTGAAGAACTTTGCTATAATGCACTAAGTAAGATAAAAACCAAAA
>ERZ837910.3921-NODE-3921-length-15362-cov-14.465147_pt1 | contig 15362 bp, 5 predicted proteins | sample MGYA00519940_ERZ837910 | MGnify/ENA primary metagenome ERZ837910 (study PRJEB31850, sample SAMEA3708825) | human gut metagenome | biome: human gut; feature: human-associated habitat; material: faeces | place: China | collected 2014 ... | reverse complement strand
CTGCAGGCGGCAGAAACGACCGAGGTTCCGAAATAAAAAAGACATAACAGGAAGAAGAGGAGTTTAAATTTATGAGAGACTTAAGAGTAGTGATTCACGGAATTACAACAGCAGTTTTGTGTGGCGTGGCAGTTTTCTCCTGCAGCACCATCAGTAAAGCTGCCGGAGAAACTTATCAGACAGCAGTGGAGGCAGCCTATGGAGATACTTTCCGTGGCGTCTATGAGAACTATCTTGCCGGTTCCCCGTTAGAGGCAGAGAATCCGGACGGTGTTGATACGGCAAGCGGACGGCTCATGCTTTCCCGTACCGACCTTTCCTTAGAAGGAACCGGCGGGATGGACTTGGAGCTCAACCGCTATTATGACAGCAACGAAGCAAATCTCGGACATGCAACCGTCGAATATTTAGACAAACTCGAAATTGACACGGTATGGGTTAAATACCGGACACAGGACAAAAAAGAGCACAAAATCCTTGTCAACCGTGCCCTGTTATCCAAACATAAAAAAGCGTTAAAAGACCTCTTAGTTTCTTATGAAGTGGGCGAGGCTCACCGCAATGTAGAACAGGATGGGGAGGATGCGATTGAAACCAAAACCCAGCGGACGAAGATTGTCAGCCGGGAAGGGCATGACGTATACGGGATTGCCAGCGGATGGCGCTATGACCTTCCGTGGATTGAAACCGTAACACTGGCAGAAGAAGAGGGCTGGGGAAAAAATCCCGCGTATCTTCACTATGGAAGTGCCGGTGTGATTGGGATTGAAACGAGCGCCGATGCGGCAGCAAAAACTTACGCAATCCAAGGACTGAGCGGCTACTCTTACGAAGATTTAAAACTGGAGGATTTTAAGCAGACCGTGGATGGCATTTCCTGTACCTACCTGCTTCGTGATAAAACCGGACTTCGCACCTATTTTAACGAAGACGGTGTCGTTGTGCTGCAAAAAGACGCCCATGACAATGCCATTACCTATACATACACCGATGCCATTCATCTGGCAGCCATTACCGATTCCGTCGGACGAAAGATTGTATTTCACTACGAGGGAGAGGGTGCTGACAAAGTGCTGAAAACCGTCACCGTGCAGGGAAAAGAAGCGGCAGGCGGCGTAACCAAGAAAACGATTACTTATGAAACGGAAGAAAAAACATACACCCCGCATCACGGAGATGTGTTAAACGGCTTTGTGCTTACGGCGGCAACCGTCGATGGAAGCCGGGAAACCTATACCTACCGGACCGTGGAACGGCTGATGAATACTTCCGGAGCGGGAATCGCTTCCCAGCGAGTTTCCACCAATCAGAGCTATCTTCTGACAAAATGTAAGGCAAACGGCAGTGAGACCAACTATGAGTACCGTGCCTGCTCGCTGCGCGGTGAAAAAGAAGGGGGAACCGGACAGAAGAGAGATGTGGTGACGGAGCAGTTTTATGTCACCAGAGAGTATGAAAAAGACAATAAAACCGGAAAGAAATCAAACGGTACAAAGTATGACTATTTCCAGAAAAAAGGAACCGACGGACTCCGTTCCTATGATGATTTCAGGGAGCGGGAAAAAGACGATAAAGGCAACTGGAAAACCGCTTATGAAGTCTGGCAGTACGGAAATGAAGGACTCCGCACGGTAACGGTTGTCAGCAGCTTTAATCCGAACAAATATAAAACCAACAAAAAGTATTATGATTATACCTATAAGAAATCCAAAATCAACCCGGATACCTTAAGGCTTAAAAAGGATACCAAGAAAAATGTCAGTCTGTATGTATATAATGAAAATAAACTTCTTACGGATGAGATAAATTATGGGAAAGAAAAGGAGGAAAATAGTTACAAATATGACAAGGACGAGAACGGTTCTCTGGTGACGTTAGAGACCAGTAGGTTTTGGGGTAAAAAGGGGAGCGGAGCAGTCACTTCAAAGCAGGGGTACACCTACGACAATTATCGAAATGTCCTGACAGAGAAATCCCCCAAAGCTTACCTTGCAAAAAACAAGGGGAAAGAGCATCTGTATACAGTAACATATGCTTACCATAATACGGATGCCGGTTATCCTGCCGATGACAGGCCATTCTGTTTGTGTATATTGACAAAACAGGAATTATACGATTCAGCAAAGACAAAAATCAAACTGGAAAGCAAAATTGCCTCTAATGGCATTGATTACAGCAGTATCTCGGAGCAGAGGAGTGTAGGTGGTGCTGCCTATAAAACAGTATCCAAAACAGATTTCAAATATGATGCCCAGGGAAATGAAACCCAGGGAAAAGTTTTTCCAACCTATGGCAGTGATGGGGAAAAGGAAATCATCCAGAATGATTATACATACAATGCGTTGGGACAGCAGACCAAGAAAGATGTCACGCTGGATTCTGCAAAAAACCCGTCATCAAACCGCACCTACACGGAAGAAGAAATCACTTATGATTCCTTTGGAAACTGCCTGTCCACTACAGATGAGAATGGTCTTGTCACAAAAACCTCCTATGACCCGGAAACTGGGGAGGAAAAAGAGACCATAGAGGCGGCAGGGACAGAGTATGAATCCAAAGACAGGGAATATGTATCCACAGATGCCCTAAAAACCATGACACTGGACGAGTATGGACGGGCAGCTATCGACATACAGGATGCTTTTGACAATACCATCATCAGCAAGGACGAAGCATCCGGCACATGGACAGAAAATGTTTATGAATACGGAGCAGAGACCGGGGAAGAGGAGGATGACCCGGATTTAGAGCAGGAAGAAAATGACCGTCTGCTGGAGAAACGGACATATGCTTTCAAGCCCGACGAAAAGAAATTCATCGTCAATGAGGATGGGAAAACGGTTCCCAACTTCTACATTACGGGCAGGGGAAACAAAGTATTAAGCGGCAGCAAATATTTCTATGACGATGCAGGCGAAGAGATCGGCAGTGCCAGCTTCAGCAACGGGGAACTGGATGCCGCCCACTGCACCTCTTGGAATTTTACCAAGGAAGAAACAGAAGTCATCGGCGAGGATGATGTGGCACAGACGATTACCATCAGTTACAGCAAGGAACTGAATCCATTGGTATATCAATCGGAGGTGGATACAGATAATTATTACGACCAGTTTAATGATGCCGTGCTGAGTGAGAACATTACCGAAACTGTGTCGGACGCAGAGGGAAATATCCTGTCCAAGACAAGTACCACCATCCGGGGGAAAAATCGTTCCGAAGTGATTGCCACATATGAGACAGACGATTTTGGAAGAAATGTCAAGGAAAACACAGTTACTAAAAAATACCAGGATGGGAAGTGGCTTCCGTCTTATGAGGAAGAAGTTCTTCTGGTATACGATGAAAATGGAAATGTCAGCCAGACCGAGACAAAGAGCCGGAAAGAGGGGGATACGGACTGGCAGTCCCGGATAACGAAGGCGGATTATGACGACCAGGGAAATATTATAAAGGAATACACTCCGAAGGGTGTGGGAGAAGGCGTTTCCACCCAATATACCTATGACATTCTCGGTCAGATGATACGGGCAGAGTATCCGTTGGAAAAGGAAGATGGAAGCATCCATTATCAGACCACCACGACAGAGTATGATACCACGGGAAATGTCATAGCACAGAATGAAAAAATAGATGCTGACAGGACGACAAGAACGGAGTATACTTATGATAAGCGGGGCAGCCTTGTCATGGTTAAAAACTGCATGGAAGATGGAAAAGCGCAGTACGTCCAGTATGTCTATGACATTATGGGAAACAAGGTGCGCCAGTTTACGGGCATGACCAGCCCGCTCACGATAGTAGTATCCGAGGTTCCCGGTGAAAATGGGGAGTCTTCTGGCGAGGGGGCAGAAGCTGGAAATGCGGCGACGGAAAGTGAAGCCGGAGAAAAGGGAGAGGAAGCGGATACCTTCTCTTATGCAGGAAAGACCTACCGCCTTACCGTCAGCGGGAAGAAAAAGACCGATACCATTGCCGAGACAAAGTATGAATATAATGAAAAAAATGAATTAGTGGCACTCATCGACCCGGAGGGAAGAAGGGAGAGCTATTCTTATGATGAAAACAGCAACCTCACCAAAACGGTAGATAAGAATGGCAACACCCTGAAAAACACCTATGACTACCAGAACCGCCTGACGGAGATGGTGGCAAAAGAAAAGAAGACAGGGAAAGAGACCACCCATTCCTATACTTACAATGCCTATGGGGACGTGGAAACCCAGGACGGCACCAGATTTACCTATGGGGATGTATCCGGGCAGGTTACCAGCGAGACCACCAAACTGACCAAGAACAAGGACGTGGTTAAGCATTATACTTACGACAGTGCCGGCAATAGGTCCGCCTTTACTGTGGCCGTGGGCGGGGAAAAGAAGCTTTCCCTCCGCTATGCCTATGACGGGGAATCCAAACTGGCATCCGTTACCGATGAGAAAGGCCGCAAGGTAGTGGGATACACCTATGACAAGGACGGAAACCTGTCAGAGAGGAAAGTGCCGGGAAATAACCTGACCACCACTTATGCCTATGATTACCAGAACCGACTGACAAGGATGAAGAACCAGACAGGCAGTGCCGGGGTGGTTTCTAAGTACAGCTCAGAATACTTAGAAAACGGTCAGAAATCCAAAGAGGTTTCTGCGGTTCTTGGCAAAGATGGGAAGAAGCGGAGCAGTACCGCCACTTACACCTATGACCTGCTTGGCCATATCCGGAAAGAGACAAGAACCGGAAGCGACGACATCATCTATTCCTACGACAGTAACAACAACCGTAAGGAAATGAAGGCAGGCAATAAGACCACTGCTTACCGCTACAATAAAAATGACGAGCTGCTCCGTACAGACACTTTAAATACAGATACGGAGGAGGACTCCGTTGTTATCTACAAGAACGATAAAAACGGAAACCAGCTTGCCACGGTCAACCGCTATGAGATTCCAAGCGACAAAAAAGACCGAACCTACATTGACATAGACGTGACACTGGGAGACAACCGACTGAACGAGAATGTTGTCAACCACTATAATGCACTGAACCAGCTGACAAAAACGCTTACCAGAGATAGCAAAGTAAGCTTTACTTATGATGCCGAGGGGCTGCGAACCAGTAAGACTGTGAATAGAGAGAAGACAGTCTTTGTCTGGGATGGCGACGAGGTTGTCATGGAACTGTCCGGCAGCGGCAAGGTGCGGAAGCGGTATATCCGTGGAAACGACCTTGTGTATGCGGATCAGGGAGACGGAACAGAGCAGCAGTATTATATCAAGAATCCCCATGGCGATGTCGTTCAGCTAACAGATGACAGCGGCAAAGTCATTAAGGACTATGAGTATGATTCCTTCGGGAATGAAGTGAACCCGGATAAAAAGGATGAGAATCCCTTCCGCTACTGTGGGGAATACTACGACAGAGAGACGGAGACTATCTATCTCCGGGCAAGGTATTACCAGCCGTATCTGGGAAGATTCCTGACGAGGGATACCTATACCGGGGAAGAAGATGACCCGTTAAGCCTGCATCTGTATACTTACTGTGGGAATGATGGAGTAAATAAGGCAGACCCAAGTGGGAATATTTTTGAGACGATACTGGATATTGCGAGTATTGGACATAGTATTTATACGCTGGTCACTGAACCATCTTGGGAAAATGTGGCAAACCTGGCATGGGATGTTGGAGCGACTATTGTTCCCGGCGTACCTGGTTCTTATGTTGGAAAAGCTGGTAAAGCTATTTCCAAAGTAGTAAAGAGTTCAAAAGCAGTGCAAAAAGGTACAAAATATGCGAGGAAGGCTAAAACTGCTGTCAAAACTGCTGTATCTAGTGCAAAAACTGTTGGAAAGCGAGTTGTAAAAAAATCTTCTAAGGCTTTAAAAAAACGGGTAAATTTAAAAGGGAAAAATCTAACTAGACGAACTAAAAATGCTTTAAATAAGGCTAAAAAAAGTTGGAAAAAACCGGGTAAGAAACCTGTAAAAAAACCAACAAAAAAGTCAGATATCCCAATTTATAAAAGAGGGGAATCTGGGGAAATAGCATTGAAAAAAGCATATGGCGGAGGTCATAAAACATTTAATACATCTGGGGGAAAACGTGTAGTGGATGTGTTTGCAAATGGAATTGCACATGAAAGTAAAGTTGGATATGTTTCAAAAACCCAATTTATACAAAAGCAGATAGAAAAAGATGTAGAACTAGTTCAAACGGGAAAAATAAAGGCAGCACATTGGCATTTTTATAGAAGCCCCACAACGGGGAAAATAGGAGCCTCAAGGCCGTTGTTAAAACTACTAGATGACTGCAATATTAAAGTCACAATACATTATTAATGCTAGGAGGGACTGTAATGGAGTATATTGCTGCGGAAGCAGAGTCACCTATAGAAAAAGGGAATTTTTTAAGTTTCACCAAGAGAGAAGCGGAAATCTATTTTAATTGGTATATAGAACATATTGATGAAAGGATAGAATATTTGTGTGAATATGTTCATTCACAAGGTCAATCTATAGAGCTGGACTTTTCTGTTAATTCAATAATTGAAATTTGGGATTGGTATGTAAAACAAATAAAAATAGAACGATATACACGGAGTGAATTAGAAGAAATAGCAAAAGAATATCCGCAATGGATTCGCGAAGAAATCATATCAGACGATATAAAATTGAGTTATGAGACACTGGCAATTTGTAGTGATGTGGCCATCTATTTTGCTGAAGTTTTTCGGAGACAAAATGAAAATGATATTTCATGGGGGTTTTTTACAAAACCGAAAAAACAGTATTCGGTTAATGAGCCGGTTTTATTAGGTTTTATAGGAAATGATTGTTTGAATCCAAGAAGGACGGTATATCATTGTACCCTTCATTATATAGATTGTGAAAAAAGATTTACTTTATACGAGATGTATAAAGTATGGAAGAAGAAGGTTGAAACAAATAAGTAAAAGGCACCCAAAGAATAAAGGGCATAGCAAACAAACCATTTTTCGGTGGCTGAAAAAATAAATATAGACACAACACCTAATCAGGTAACAGGAACAGCATCCTTTTTGATGATATATCCTCGTTGTTTAAGTAACTAAAACTTCCCACACCGATATGGTGTGTTGAACCTTGAAAATTCAATATTTTAGCCAATAAAAAGGGCATAAACCTGTTCCGTTTGGTATAATGGAGTTGTCGAAAAACCATCTTTACAAAGGAGATTTATGCCATGTCCAGTATACCACAAAACCATTCCGATGAAAAAGCCTTAGTTGACTGTGTTCAGAGATTTTTTTCTAAACACCATGTTGGCAAGCTTCTTGCCAGATGCAATGGAACGAAAGAAAAAGGTGTTTCTCCTGTTTCTCTGCTTCGGTACAAACTCAGCAACATTTTTGTCGGAAGAAGCATGTATATGCAGCAACGGACCAGCTCTTTTAAGGAAGATTTTTCCAAGGACACATTCTACCGTTTCCTTAATTCTACAAAAACAAACTGGCTTCGTTTCACTTCTCTTCTTGCAGCGGATATCGTAGATCATGACATCAAAAATCTGACGAATGATAGCAGGAAAAATGTTTTCATCATTGATGACAGTCTTTTCAACCGCACCAGTTGCAAGAAAACAGAACTGGGATCAAAAGTTTTTGACCACACGGATATGCGTTTCAAAATAGGATTCCGAATGCTTACTTTAAGCTGGAGTGATGGAAATACATTGATTCCCGTAAACAGCTGTCTGCTGGCATCTGCAAAAGATACAAATATCATTAGTCCGGTAAAGAACTTTGATAACAGAACCCTTGCTGGCAAAAGACGCAAGCTTGCTCAGACAAAAGCACCGGAAGCAATGATGACTCTGTTGGACACTGCGCTCAGTGCAGGACTGAAAGCGGATTATGTCCTGTTTGATTCCTGGTTTTCCAACCCGGCACAGGTCATAGACATTCATTCAAAAGGTATGAATGTGATTGCCATGATCAAGAAAAGCAGCCGGATCAAATATTCGTACTGTGGTGAACAGCTGAATATCAAAGAGATCTATTCCCAGAATAAGAAGCGTCGTGGCAGATCAAAATATCTGCTTTCCGTTGACATTATGGTCGGAAAAGAGAATCCGATTCCAGCAAAGATCGTTTGTGTAAGGAACAAAGTGAATCGCAAGGACTGGCTTGCTTTTATCTGCACAGATACGACTCTTTCCGAAGAAGAGATCATCCGTATTTATGGAAAACGATGGCAGATCGAGGTTTTCTTTAAAACCTGCAAATCCATGCTGAACCTGATTGGAGAATGCCATAGCTTATCTTATGATGCACTGACAGCCCATGTGGCCATTGTGTTTACCAGGTATATGTTACTTGCAATGGAACAACGCCAAAATGAAGATCAGAGAACTCTTGGTGAGTTGTTCTTCTTTCTTGTCGATGAAATGGCAGACATTACTTTCAGCAGATCACTTGCTATTCTGATGGCTGCCTTAATGGCAAGCCTTCAGGAAATCTTAAAGCTCAGTGACGAGCAACTGACTGCTTTTACTTCTGATTTTGAAGCAAGATTACCTGAATATTTGTGCAATGCACTCCATCCAGAGATTGCAATGGCATAAATCACTATTTTGTTAGCTGAAATATTGAATTTTCAAGGTACGAATCCCGTTTCAGGTATGGGAAGTTTTAGTAACTTTAATAATGGAAGTCAGGATATTGGTTCACGAGCAAAGGATAGAGAGAATGGTAGATTTGAGGAACTTGGATGGGCGCGTTCATTTGAAACATATGGCTATGTTCACATGGATGTTACATGGAAAAATAGGACTGCAAAAATCAAGATAAAAGTATATAAAGGAAGTAGCAATTGATGGAACTAAAAACACTGTATCGGCAATTTTTATAAAACAAAATAAGAAAATTGCTATTTAGTTGCATTTAATATTGTTGTGCAACGCACAGATTTAAAGTCATAGAAATGATTATTGGGATATGAGAGATGACAAAGGAGGATTTGCCTTATGTTGAAATTGCATAAATGTATGGTTGGAATACTGATATTTGCCTGTGTCTTGTTATTTGTATTATTGTTGTTTTTTTGTTTGAATAGAAACGAGGCGAAGGTTGGTACTGATATAGAATTTGTCCAAAAACAATTTCCATGCATTGAAGAAATAGAGGAAGTGAAATATTATTATGATGTAAAAAGCAATGAAAGAGAGATAGGACTTTCAAATATAGAATTTGATGGTTTTATAAAGATTGGAGAAAATTTTTGTTGCAAAATAACACAAGAATATGACTGGAAAGAGACTAAAAAGGCCAAAAAAATAATACCAAAGAAAATACTCGTACAGAAAAGTAATCTAGAATATAATTTTTTGTATAGTTATGATTTTTCTAGCGATGGAAAATATATATCGGACTCGTGGGTAGGAGATTTTTATTTAGATAAATCGCACAGGGTTCTTTATTTTGAGTGTGAATGGTAATTTTTAGGGATAGACGGAAAGAGAAGAGTAGATTGATGATGACAGTAAAGATCCAAAATTGATAGCAAATCTTGTAAAGGATGGAAACTATGATATGCCGTATCTTCCGGAGGGGTTGTATGCGGAATTAAGGAGATACTTCATGTTCCGAGACCAGCTTACGGAGGATTGAATTCGAAATCTGAACCAACTGCATAGGGAAATTTTCCACGGAGGAGCAGTTAGGCCTCACAAAAGCGCAGAACCGGCGGTTAAAGGATAGATCCCTCAGCAAAGAGGAGCGGACTAACGTGGCGCTTCTGATTTTGAATGAGACCTGTACTTTTGAAAAAGTGCTGGAACAGCTGGATGCCGGAAAAACGGTAGAAGACCTGATGAAAGAGAAATCAGAATAACATATGAATGGAACAGATGGGGAGCGGTTCATTTTATTACTATGATGTGCGATGAATCGGAATGAAACAGATAGGAGTGAATATTTATGGGAAAGATCAAAAAGGGAATCACAAAAGCAGCAGCCACAGCCTTGCTTTGCGGAGCAGTACTTTTTGCTACCGGCACCACCTGTCAGGCGGCAGGGGAAACCTATGACACAGCGATGGAAGCAGCGTATGGCGACACCTTCCGGAGTGTGTATGAAAACCGCCTTGCCGGTTCCCCGTTGGAAGCCGAAGCAGCAGATGGTGTTGATACCGCCACCGGTCATCTGATGCTTTCCCGGACAGATCTTTCCCTCGAAGGAACAGGCGGCATGGACTTTGAACTGAACCGCTATTATGACAGCAATGAAGCAAATCTTGGACATGCCACGGTGGAATATATAGAGGATCTGGAGGTGGATACCCTCTGGGTTTACTACACAGCCTCAGACGGCTCTCAAAGACGCATTGTCGTGAACGCCGCCGTTTTGAAAAACCATAAAAATGCGTTGAAAAACCTGTTGGTAAAATATGAAAAGGGCGCTGGATGGAAAGGGGTGTCGCTTAATGGAAAAAAGCATTATGAGGAAGACACCCAGAGAACGAAGATTGTCAGTAACGAGGGACATAACGTATATGGTTTGGCGAGTGGCTGGCGGTATGATTTCCCGTGGATCGAAACAGTTACGTTGACAGAAGAGGAAGGATGGGGGAAGAATCCTACCTACCTGCATTACGGCAGTGCCGGTGTGGCAAATATCGAAACAGAGGCAGATGACGATAATAAATGTTATCATATCAAGGGACTGGAAGGCTATGATTATGATGACATTAAACTGGAAGACTGGGACAAAAGCGTAGACGGTATCGCCTGTAAATACCTTCTGAGAGATAAAACCGGACTCCGTACCTACTTTAACGAGGACGGAGTAATTGTGCTGCAGAAGGATGCCCATGATAACAAGATTACCTATACTTATACAGACGGCATTTATTTCAGTAAAATCACGGATTCCGTCGGACGGGAGATTGCGTTCCATTATAACAACGACGATGGGGAAAAGACCCTTTCATCAGTAACCGTTCAGGGCAAAGCTGCCGGGGGAGGCGTGTCCAAGAAGACAATCTCTTACGAAACGGAAGAAAAATCCTATACACCTCATCATGGGGACAGGCTGCATGGTGTGATCCTGACCAGTGCGACCGTAGACGGCAGCAAAGAAAAGTATAGTTATAAGACGGTGGAGCGGCTGGTCAACACCTCCGGTGCCGGGGTGGCATCCCAGCGTGTTTCTACGAACCAGAGTTACCTTCTGAACAAAATCACGGCAGACGGAAACGAAACCCACTATGAGTACCGTGCCGGTTCCCTGCATGGCACAAAAGATGCCGGTGCCGGGCAGAAAAGGGATGTGGTGACGGAGCAGTTTTATGTAACCAGGGAATATGAAAAAGATACGAAGACGGGCAAAAAATCAAATGGCGTCAAATACGATTATTTCCAGAAAAAAGGAACCGACGGACTCCGTTCCTATGACGATTTCAGGGAGCGGGAAAAAGACGATAAAGGCAACTGGAAAACCGCTTATGAAGTCTGGCAGTACGGAAATGAAGGACTCCGCACGGTAACGGTTGTCAGCAGCTTTAATCCGAACAAATATAAAACCAACAAAAAGTATTATGATTATACCTATAAGAAATCCAAAATCAACCCGGATACCTTAAGGCTTAAAAAGGATACCAAGAAAACCGTCAGCCTTTATGTATATAATGAAAATAAACTTCTTACCAATGAGATTCACTATGGCAAAGAAAAAGAAGAAATCATAACCTCTTATGATAATAACGGCAATGGTTCTCTTGTGGTGCTTGAAACCGACAAATCGTACGGAAAGAGCGGCAAAGCGGTTACGACAAAACAAGGGTATACTTATGACCGCTGCCGAAACGTTTTAACTGAAAAGGCAAATGCCGCTTATCAGAAAAAGAATCAGGGTAAAGAACACCTTTACACGACAATCTATACATATCCGGCAGGAACATATCCGGATTCGGACGGTGCTTTTGTCTGCCCGGTGCTTACTCAAGAATCATACAGCGGAGCAAAGACCAAAAACCGTATGGTAAGTACGATGGCGGCAAACGGTGTGGATTATGCCGGCATATCCGAGCAGAAAAGTGTAAACGGCGGTGCGTACCGGACACTTACCAAAACGGATTTTACTTACGATGAACACGGCAACGAAACACGGGGCAGAGTTTATCCTTCCTACGATACGGACGGCGAAAAAGAAGTAATTCAGAATGACTACACCTTCAATGCACTGGGCCAGCAGACCCAGACTAAGGTTACGCTTACTTCTGCGAAAAACCCATCCGATAACCGGAGTTATGTGGAAGAAAAGACAACGTATGATTCTTTTGGCAACGAGCTTTCCTACACCGATGAAAACGGACAGACCTCCAAAACTTCCTATGATGAGGAAACCGGCGAGGAAACTGAAACCATCCGTGCCGTGGGAACCGCGTATGAATCCAAAGATAAGGAATATACCTCCGCGGACGGCTTAAAAACCATGACGGTCGATGCTTACGGACAGGTCAATATCAGTATTCAGGACGGCTTTGGCAACACGCTGATAAGCAAAGATGAGGCAGCCGGCACATGGACGGAAAGCATCTATGAGTATGGCAGCGAGGACAACGGTGAAAGCGGAAGCGAAACCGAAGAAACAGAAGACGATGTCGACGAAGAAAAAGAAGAAACATCCCGTCTTCTGGAAGAAAAAACATACTCGTTTGAGCCGGACGAAAAGAAATTTATTGTCAATGAAAACGGAGAAACTGTGGCAAACTTTTACATGACCGGAAAAGGCAGTGAACTGTTAAGCGGCAGCAAACATTTTTATGATGATCTCGGCAATGAGATTGGAAGTGCCGAATTTATGAATGGAGAACTGGATAAAGCCCACTGTACTTCCTTCCATTTCAGTAAAAGTGAGACCGAAGTAACCGGCGAAGAAGACGAGGCACAGACGATTACCACCGGTTATGAAAAGGAAATCAATCCGTCTTCTTATACCGAAGAAGTTGACCCGGCAAATTATTACGACCAGTTTAACGATTCGGTGTTAAGTGAAACGATTACAAAAACCGTAACGGATGCCGAAGGCAACAACCTTTCCCAGACGACTAGTTATCTTCGGGGAAAAAATAAAACGGAAACCGTTACCACGTATGAAAATGATGACTTTGGCAGAACGGTCAAAGAAAACACGATTCAGAAAAAATATCAGGATGGCAGATGGCTTCCGTCTTATGAGACAGAGGTTTCTTATACTTACGATGAAAATGGAAATGTAACCGAAACCGAGACAAAGAGCCGAAAAGAAGGGGAAACCGACTGGCAGACCCAGAAAACAAAAGCTGTCTATGACAGTAAGGGACAGGTTACAAAAGAATACAGTCCGCGCGGTGTCAAAGAGAACGTGGCGGCAGCATATACTTACGACCTTTTGGGACGTAAGATTAAAGAAGAACTTCCGCAGAACAAGACAGACGGAAGTGCCGGTTACCAGACCGTAGTAAACGAATATGATAAATCCGGTAACCTTGTGGAAACAAAAGAGCAAATCGAGGGTGACAAGAACAAAGAAATCGAGTATACTTATGATAAACAGGGAAATCTCGTTCAGGTGAAAAGCAGTCTGGAAAATGAAAAAGCACAGTATGTCCAGTACGTCTATGACGAGCAGGGCAACAAGGTGCGCCAGTTTACCGGCATGACCGGTCCTTTGACGGTAACGGTAGCGGCAGTTGAAAATGCCAAAGACGATGCCGGTAAGGATACCTTTACCTATGGTGGTAAAACGTATGCCGTTTTGGTAACCGGGAAAAAGAAATCCGATACCATCCGGGAAACAAAGTATGTGTATGACACGAAAAACCGTTTGATTTCTTATACTGACCCGGAAGGAAGAACGGAAACATATACTTACGACTGCAACAGCAACCTAACGAAAACCGTAGATAAAAACGGAAATACTTTGAAAAACACATATGATAATAAAAACCGGCTGACCGAGAGGACAGCAAAGGAGAAAAAGACCGGAAAAGAAACCGTACATACTTACCGTTACAACGCCTATGGAGATGTGGCAGTACAGGATGATACACGGTTTGTGTATGGTGATGTATCCGGCCAGGTCACAAAAGAAACGACCAAATTGACAAAAAATAAGGATGTCGTAAAGAATTATACCTATGACAGTAAGGGGAACAAATCCACTTTTTCCGTAAAAGCAGGGGAGGATACCAAACTTTCTCTGTCGTATGAGTATGATGGCAGTTCCCGACTGATTTCCGTCAAAGACAGCGAAGGAAACCGGGCTGTTTCTTATGCCTATGATACGGAGGGAAGCCTTAGTAAAAGGCAGGCGGCAAACGGACTGCAAACCACGTATGGTTATGATTATCAGAACCGTTTAACTTCTATGACTAACGAGACGGGAAAAGGTGTGGTTTCCAAGTACAGCAGTACCTATCTCAAAAACGGACAGAAAGCAGAAGAAGTTTCTACCGTTATGGATAAGAAGGGAAAGAGCACGAAAAAAACGGCAGCCTACACCTATGACATGCTTGGCCGTATTACCAGAGAAACAAAAACAGGAAGGGAAGATATTTCCTATACCTATGACGCCAACAATAACCGGAAACAGATGACAATCGGAAACAAGACAACCGCTTATCAGTACAACAAAAACGACGAACTGCTCCGCACCGATACGCTGCATACTGACACGGAGAAGAACGATGTGGTGATTTACAAAAATGATAAGAACGGAAACCAGCTTGCTGCCGTGAACCGCTCTGAAATTCCGGCAGAAGCAAAGGATACGTCTTACATCGATGTCGATGTGACGCTGGGAGACAATCAATTGAACGATAATGTAGTAAACCATTATAATGCTTTGAATCAGCTGACCGAGACGCTTACGAAAAACTATAAGGTAAGCTTTACTTATGATGCCGAAGGACTTCGTACCGGAAAGACGGTAAACGGAGAAAAAACGATTTATGTCTGGGACGGAGACCAGATGGTGATGGAACTGTCAAAGGGAGGAGCCGTACAGAAACGTTACATCCGTGGAAATGATTTAGTGTATGCTGATAAAGGAGAGAATACGGAGAAAACGTATTATGTCACAGATATGCACGGCAATGTAGTGCAGCTTTTGGATGAATCCGGAAATGTCACAAAGACATATGAGTATGATTCCTTTGGAAACGAAGTAAAACCGGAGAAAAAGGATGAGAACCCGTACCGTTATTGTGGAGAATACTACGATAAAGAGACGGAGGAAGTCTATCTGCGGGCAAGATACTATGAGCCAAGTGTAGGAAGATTTATCACAAGAGATACCTATACCGGGGAAAGTGATGAGCCGCTGAGTCTGCATTTGTATACCTATTGTG
>ERZ837910.3918-NODE-3918-length-15369-cov-18.802599_pt1 | contig 15369 bp, 15 predicted proteins | sample MGYA00519940_ERZ837910 | MGnify/ENA primary metagenome ERZ837910 (study PRJEB31850, sample SAMEA3708825) | human gut metagenome | biome: human gut; feature: human-associated habitat; material: faeces | place: China | collected 2014 ... | reverse complement strand
AAAACCCTCTACGTCTCGGGCGAGGAGTCGGCCGAGCAGATCAAGATGCGCGCCGCGCGCATCGGCATCGGCAACGACGAGTGCCTGATCTATCCCGAAACGCTGCTGGAAAACATCGTGGCGCAAATCGCCGAGCACCGTCCCGACCTGGTGGTGATCGACTCGATACAGACGATTTACACCGACCTCCTGGACTCGTCGGCGGGAAGCGTGTCGCAGATCCGCGAATGCGCGGCGACGCTTCTCAAATACGCCAAATCGACCGGAACGTCGATCTTCATCATCGGCCACATCACCAAGGACGGCTCGATAGCCGGTCCCAAGATACTCGAACACATCGTCGACGTGGTGTTGCAGTTCGAGGGCGACAGCAACAACATCTACCGCATCCTGCGGGGCATCAAGAACCGGTTCGGAGCGACGTTCGAAATCGGGGTCTTCGAGATGCTCGACGCCGGACTGCGGGGGGTTGACAATCCGTCGGAAATCCTGCTGACGCACTATGAGGAGCCGTTGAGCGGCATCGCCGTGGGGGCGTCGGCCGACGGCGTGAGGCCCTACCTGATCGAGGTGCAGGCGCTGGTGAGCGGTGCGGCGTACGGCACGCCCCAGCGTTCGACGACCGGATACGACGCACGGCGCATGAACATGCTGCTGGCCGTGCTGGAGAAGCGCGTGGGGATGAAGATGTTCCAGAAAGACGTTTTCCTGAATTTCGCGGGCGGATTCAAGGTCGCGGACCCGGGGCTGGACCTCGCGGTCGTGGCGGCGGTGATCTCGTCCTACTACGACCGTCCCGTGGCCGAGGGGGTCTGCTGCGCCGGCGAAATAGGCCTGTCGGGCGAAGTGCGCCCCGCGCCCCGCACCGAACAGCGCATCAGCGAGGCCGCAAGGCTCGGATTCAGGCGCATCATCGTGTCGGGCTATCTGGCCAAAGGCGGCAAGCGTCCCAAAGGCATCGAGGTAGTCCCGATAAACAGCGTCGACCAGCTCCCGAAGGCGCTTTTCACAGAATAGGCCGACATCAAAAACAACAGATAAGGAAAGGAGCGGCTTCTGGCAGCCGCGGCCGGAAGATTTTCGATTCGCCTCGGGTGAATCGGCAGGCCGCAGCTCTGCCCTGCGGAGGCCTGCTCGTAACTGCCCTTCGAGCGGACCACCGCAAGCTGCCGCCTGAAAACGCGACAGAAGTTCCGGAGAGCGAATCTTCCGACCTCGCATGGGCTTCCGGCCGGATTGCCGCCGGTATGGAATGGATTTTGCTTTTTCCCCGGTAAAAGGGAAGAAAATGCAAAAGAGAATAGTCGTACTGGGCGGCGTGGGATTCATCGGCTCCCACCTGTGCCTGCGTCTGTTGAACGACGGGCACGAAGTCTTCTGCGTGGACATACGCGACACCGCCGATTCGCCGCTGCTGCGCGACATGCCGCCGCACCCGGAATTCCGGTACGTCCGCCACAACATCGTCAACGCATTCGGCATCCGCTGCGACGAGATTTACAACCTCGCGGCGCCCTCGCGCGTGCGCTACAACAAGGCGCTGCCCGTCGAGTCGCTCAAGGTCAGCATACTGGGGTCGATAAACGCCCTCGACACGGCCCGTTCGGAGCACGCACGCATCCTCTACGCATCCACCGGAGACATCTACGGCACGGGATACCGCGACACCTCGGTCGAGGCGGCGGACGGTTGTCCGACACACCGCACCCTCGCCGAAGGCAAACGGGCCGGGGAGGCCCTGCACCGCGCCTACCAGTATGAATTCGGGGTCGACGCACGCATCGCGCGCATCTTCAACACCTACGGCAGCGGCGCCGACCTGATGGACCAGCGCGTGGTGATGAAGATGATCGTGGCGGCGTTGCAGAACCGCGACATTCCGATCAACGGCAGCGGCGAGCAGCTGCGGACCTTCTGCTGGGTGGAAGACGTGGTCGACGGACTGGTGCGGCTGATGGAGGCCCCGCCGGCCGAGACGACGCGCACGGCCAATTTCGGCAGCAGTCACGAGGTGACGATCCGCTCGCTGGCCGAGAAGATCATCGCCCTGACGGGCAGCAGCTCGCACATCGTCCACGCCGAAGCGCGTATCGACGACATACGCCGCCGCACGCCCGACATCTCGGCGACACGGCGCGAACTGGACTGGGCGCCCCGCACACCGCTCATCGAAGGCCTGCGGCGCACGATCAGCTACGTCGAAAAGGAACTTGCGGAGAAGAACTATGCGGGAATATCGTGGGTGGAAATAAACTGATCGGAAGATATGACCATGACGGACTTTGACAAGATCATCTGGCGGGACGCGCTGACGTTCGTAGACTTCTTCGCCACCTGGTGCGGGCCGTGCCGGATGATGATGCCGGCCATCGACAAGTTTCGGGAGCGGATGAACGGCCGCGTCGACGTCTACAAAGCGGACATCGACGACCCCTCGATGCGTGAAATCATACGGCGCTACAACATCATGTCGGTCCCGACGCTGATGTTTTTCTGCCGCGGAGAGGTATTGTGGCGCGAGAGCGGCCGCGTGGGGTACGAACACCTGATCAACGTGCTGAACGAACTCGAAAAGCGCGAACAGGTGATGCAGCCCTAAACCTCCAATCGCCAGGCCAGCTCCTCGTGGACGCAGTCTTCGGCAGGGAGCTGACCCAGAGAGCCGGCCGCGCGGAGAACCGCCTGCCGGTTCTCTTCGTTTCGCGTCCCGAGGGCCGTGAACAGCGCCACGGCGCCATGAGCCAGCAGGTGCGCTTCCGGGATGCTGGCCGCTGCGGCCTCGTGCACGACGGCCGCGGCCGGAACGGCCCACGCCGGAGAAGGATGCGGAACGCGGGCCGCGGCCATCAGGGCCGCATACTGCCGCAGCCACCCGGCATCGGGCGCAATCCACGCCGCGAACAGTTCGGGGAACGCCCCGATGCGGCTCAACAGCGCGAAGGCGGCCTCCGCGGCGATTTCGGAATTGAGAAGCCCGTCGCCCCAGAAGGCGAACTCCCCGGGCGTAAGGCGCGCCGGATCGGCGATGTGCAGCGCGGCAAGGCGCAGGCAGCGGACATCCTGCCGCCAGAGGTATTTGGCGAAATCGTGATCGGCGGCCTCGGCACGCGCCAGCGTGCGGAGCGTCGGCAGGCTCACGCCGTAGTTCAGGCCGCAGGGTGCGCCGTAGAAGCGCATCGAATCGGCAACGGCGCCGTTGCGCTCGCGGCGGAATGCCCCGAGCAGCGCCGCCATGCGGGAGGTGAAATCCATCGGAAGGTTATTTGCGGCGCGGCAGGGCGACGTTGATCGTACGGCCGAATTCGAAAACAGGAAGCACGGCGCGGGCATACTCGCGGCCTCCCGAGACGACGATGCAGGTCGAGGGATCGGCCACGCGGCACGCCACGACCTGCGTCTCCTTCGGACCGGCCTCGAGGTCGCTCTTCGCGACGCCCGAAGGTTCGATCTGCAACAGCACGATGTCGCCCGAAAGGTCCGTGTCGGGAAGCAGTCCGGCCGCAGGGCTGAAGCGGCAGACGATATACTGTTTCTTGTCGGCCTGCGGGCAGACCACGTAGCGGCGGGTCTCGGTCGAGACGATCCGCTTGCCGAGGAACAGCTCCAGATAGCTCTGCTCCAGACGGTCGATCTCCTCCAGCGCGGCCTTCAGGCCCTCGCCGAAGACGTTCTCGCCCGCTTCGCCCGTGACCAGCTCGATGCGGTGGCGGCGCAGCGAGAAGATTTGCGCGGCGGCGGTGCGCGCGGCGTCCTCCAGCGCGGGCGTCGTCATGTCGGTCTTGTCCGGCTGCAAGCGCGCGAACTTGTTTTCGGAGGCGGTGTGCGACAGCACGCGGGTCGAGGCCGGAGCCGGAGCCGCGGCATTGAGGTAGGTGTCGCCGTCGAGCAGGGCGATCTGCGCCCCGGTGACGCTCCACACGGTCTTGTCGGTGAGCGGAGCGCGCACCCCGAGGTATTTCTGCGCATAACGCGCATAGGGTCCGCTCAAGGTGACGTCGTGTTCGACGGTGACGTCGACGGCAAGGATCGTGCGCGGCTGGGCGACGGTAAGGCCGCCGGCGGTTTCGTTCGCGCCCTGAAGGGAGATGTATGGGTTCTGGGCCGAGACGCCGCCCGAAAGCAGCAGGGCAAATGCCAAAAGTCTGAATTTCATGGTCCGAAAATTTTATTGCGGTTTCACAAATGTAGCTTATTTTCGCGTGCCGTCAAAATTTCAGGTAAAAATCACGGGTCAGGGCGCGGTATTCGGGCGTGTAGCATTCGTGCTCTCCCGTGCCGACGACCAGTTCCGAGACCTCGGGCACGGCGGCGGAACAATCGGCGGGAGGGTCGGCGGGGCGGTCGGCGGAACAATCGGCGGGAGGGGCGGCGGGGCGGTCGGCGCGGACGAACTCCATCAGCGCCCGTTTGGCCGGGCGGCGGGGCGTGGTGCGCACGTCGGTGCGGCGCACGAGGGCCAGTCGCCCGGCACAGACCGCGAGGAAACGCTCCGCTTCGGCCGTGGGAAGGATGACGGCAAACCGGCCTCCGGGAGCCAGCAGGCGGAGGACGGCGTCGCGCAGGTCGCCGAACGGCAGGTGCACGGCATGGCGGGCCGCGGTGCGTCCCCCGTCGGGGCAGGTGAGCGAGTCGACGAAAAACGGCGGGTTGGAGACGATCAGATCGAACGGCTCCGGGGTCTCGAACTCCTGCACGGGGCATTGAGCGAACGCCACCCTGCCGCTCCAGGGCGAAGCGGCGGCGTTCTCGCGGGCCTGCCCGACATCGTCGATGTCGACGCCCGTGACATGCGCCTCCGGGGCGCGCTGGGCCAGCATCAGGGCGATCAGCCCCGTGCCCGTGCCGATGTCGAGCATCCGCCGGTCCTGCGGCCGCACCGCGGCCCATGCACCCAGCAGAACGCCGTCGGTCCCGACCTTCATCGGGCAGCGGTCCTGACGGACCGTGAATTGTTTAAACCGAAACCCGCTTAAGAAGCGGGATTTATGAGTATTATTCATTGTTCATTCAAATAGCCGTCCATGCCTGCGCCGAACAGCGAGAAATCGTACCGCGCAGGATCCTCCGCATCGAATGCGCGCAGGGCGTCCGTCAACTCCTCGACGGCCCGCCAGTCGTTCTGGCGGCGGCCAAGCAGTCCCAGCGCACGCGCCGTCTCGCCGACATGGACGTCCAGCGGCAGGTAGAGGGCCGACATCGGGATACGCCGCCACAGACCGAAATCGACACCCCGGTCGTCGCGGCGCACCATCCACCGCAGATACATGCACAGCCGCTTGCAGGCCGCGCCGCGCTCGACGGACGAAACATGCTTCTCGCAGCGCGGAGCGTGCTCCCCGGCGAAAAACTCGCGCCGGAAGTCGGCCAGCACGGCGGGCATGCTCTGCGCGGCCTCATAGCGCGTCTCGAAGAAATTCCCGATGCCGCCATGGCGCTCCTCCATACGCCGCAGGGCCAGCACGAAATCGCGCAGGTCCCCGCCGTTGAACGTGCGGTGGACGTAGGACGAAAGCAGCGCCAGTTCGCGCTGCGAGGCGTTGCGCACGAAATCCGCCGGAGCGTCGTCCATGAAGTGCATCATGCGGTGGCCACTGCGGACAATGGCCTTACGGTTGCCCCAGGCGATGGTCGCGGAGAAAAATCCCGCGATCTCGCGGTCGGCGCGGTCCGTATAGCGGTGCGGTACCGAAATCGGATCGTCGGCGATGAAGTCGGGGCTGTTGTATTTGTCGTGGAGCGCGTCGAGCAGCTCCTTCAGATCGGTGTTCGTCATGGCGTGCGGAGCATTCGGAGCAAGACATCGGTTTGCGGGATGCCGTAACCCAGTTCGCAGCCGGGAGCTGCGGCCCGCGTGCCGGAAGCGTGCAGCAGTCCGATGAGTTCGCCGCGTTCCATAGGACGGTATTCGAGCAGGCAGGCGCAAAGCCCCGCGATAACCGGCGTCGAAAACGAAGTTCCCAACGGCGAGGCTCCGGCGACGAAATCGGGCTTCACATAGCCGGCATCTTCGCGTCCGACACCACTGGAGCGGGAGCGGGAAACACCGTCGGAATCGCACGAACCGACCGTGATGACCTGCCGGACATCGGCCGGAAAGGAGACATTGCGCCACGCCTTGTCGCCCTCGTTGCCGGCGCTCTGCACGAAAACGAGCCCGGGACGCGCCGTGAGCAGGCTGTCGAGGTAGCGCGAGAGCGTCGAGGTGCGGCCGTCGAGCATCGCGGGCGTATAGCCGCTGAAATCGTCGAACGTCGTATAGCCCAACGACGAGGAGATCACGTCGACGTCATGCGCCAGGAGCCACTCGATGCCGCGGATCAGCTGCCGCTCCTCGGCGCGAGGCTCCACTTCGGCGCGGTCGGTTTTCGCAAGATAATACTCCGCGCCCCATGCCAGCCCGCGGATCGTATCGCCCGAACGGCCTCCGAGGTTGGTGCAGACCCTCGTGCCGTGGTCTGTGGCGTCGTCGATGAATGCCGTTTCGTCGCCGCCCGTGAAATCGCGCCAGGCGGCGACGTGCAGCCCCCGCGTCCAGCGGTCGGTGCGGAAGCCCCCGAAACCCGCGTCCAGCACCCCGATGCGGACGCCCCGTCCGGAGAGGTTCAGCGAATCGAACGCCCGGGACATCGTCTGCCCCACGGCGCGCGAATAGGTCCGGGAGTAGTCCGAGGTCCACGCCCCGCGCACCTCGCGCACGAGGTCCCACGCACCGTAGGCGGCAAGAGCCGGAAGAAGCAGCCAAAGCAGTTTTTTCATGTTACCGGACCGTTTCGCAGCCGAGGATCAGACCGTCGGACATGGTGATCTTCCGGTCGGCCATTGCGGCGAGGTTTTCGTCGTGGGTGACGATCACGACGGTCTGGCCGAGCCGTTCGCGCAGGTCGAAGAACAGGCGGTGGATCTCGTCGCGGTTGTGCGAGTCGAGGTTGCCCGAGGGTTCGTCGGCCAGCAGCACGGCGGGCGAATTGACCAGCGCACGGGCGATGGCCACGCGCTGCTGCTCGCCGCCCGAAAGCTGTCCGGGCTTGTGGTCGCGCCGCGCCGCGAGGCCCATCATGTCGAGCAGTTCGGAGGCACGGCGTTCGACATCGGCGCGCGGACGCCGGCCGATCAGCCCCGGAATGCAGACGTTCTCGAAAGCCGTGAACTCCGCAAGCAGGTGGTGGAACTGGAACACGAAGCCGATGCGCTCGTTGCGGAACTGCGACAAGGCCCGATCGCCCAAGGCCGAGACATCGCGGCCGTCGATCTCCACGCGCCCGCCGTCGGGACGCGACAGCGTGCCGATGATCTGCAAAAGCGTGGTCTTGCCAGCGCCGCTGGCCCCCACGATGGAGACCACCTCGCCCTGCGCCACGTCGAGCGAAACGCCTTTCAGCACCTCCAGCGTGCCGAAACTCTTGTGTATGTCGGTAACCCGTATCATTGGCGGAACATATTGAACAGTTTGACCGTGTCCACAGCTTCCCGCACGTCGTGGACGCGGAGTATCGCCGCACCCTGGCGCAGACACTCCCAGCCCAGGGCAACGGTTCCGGCGAGCGATTCGGCGGGAGTGGCGTCGAGGACCTTATAGATCATCGACTTGCGCGAAAGCCCCGCCAGCACCGGGTAACCCAGCGCGCAGAGGCGGTGCAGACCCGCGAGCAATTCGTAGTTCTGCTCCGTGGTCTTGGCGAAACCGAAGCCGGGGTCGAGGATGATGTTTTCACGCCGGATGCCCGCGGCGAGCATCTCGTCGGTGCGGCGGCGGAAATAGCCGACGACCTCGGTGACGATGTCGCGCCGGTAGTCGGTCTGCGACTGCATGGTTTTCGGATCGCCCTTCATGTGCATGGCGATGTAGGGTACGCCGCAGTCCGCAACGACGGAGAGCATCGCAGGGTCGAGTTCCCCGGCCGAAATGTCGTTGACGACGAGCGGCCCGAACGTTTCGACAGCCTTCGCCGCGACTTCGCTGCGGAACGTGTCGACCGAGACGGTCATGCCGGGCGCCAGCCGACGCACGGTCCCGACGCCCAGCCGGACGCGACGCCACTCCTCGTCAGCGGGGACTTCGTCGGCCCCGGGACGCGAGGAGTAGCCCCCGACGTCGATCAGCTGCGCCCCTTCGGACACGGCTTCGCGGACGCGGCGCTCGACGGATTCGGCCTCCGGAGTGCGGCTGCCGGCATAGAAAGAATCGGGGGTGACGTTAAGAATCGCCATCACCTGCGGCGAGGAAAAATCAATGTTCATGGGCTTCATGGCTGAAAATTCGGTGCAATTCCGCGACAGCGGGTTCAAGGTCGGATTCGAGGATGTTGACAAGGGTGTAGTCGGCCTTCGCGCTCAACGTATCGTCGTCCGTCTGGGCGGCGATGCGGAGGCGGACCTCCCCGGGTGTGCGCCCGTCGCGGCGGCAGGTGCGTTCGATGCGCAGCGCCTCGGGGGCGAGGACGGCAACCGTGCGGTCGACGCAGGCATCGAACCCCGCATCGAAAAGAAGGGCGCTTTCGAGGATCACGTAGTCGCCCTCCTGCTGTTCGGCCCACGCCGCGAAATCGGCCCAGACGGCCGGGTGGACGATGGCGTTCAGGTCGGCGAGGGCCTGCGCCTCGGAGAAGACCCGCCCGGCAAGGTAGGTACGGTTCAAGGTCCCGTCCGCATAGGCTTCGGCCCCGAAACGGTCCGTGATGCGCCGGCGCAGCTCCGCATCCTCCGTCATCAGCCGTTTGGCCCCGGCATCGGAGTCATAGACCGCGACGCCCAAACGCGCGAAAAGACGGCAAACGGTGCTTTTGCCGCTGCCGATGCCGCCTGTGATTCCGACCTTCATCATGGGTTACGGGGAACGTCGATTTCGGGAATGTCCCCGATGGAAATGATCTTGATGTCGCTGAACCGCGGCGCAAGGGCGTTTTGCAGCGACTGGGGGTCGATGATGAGTTTACCCTCGTGCCCCTCCTCATACGAACGCTTCGTCTTGAGTTCCGCAAGCGGAATGCGCAGCGTCTTGTTCATGTAGACCCGGTAGCCGAAAAGGTTCGTACCGACGCCCTCGACCACGCAGGTAACCTCGAAAGGCTGTCCGTCGACACTCACCCTCACGGTCTGCTCGGTGGTGTACGTATAGCTCAATTTCGCGATATACCAAAGGATGAACGACGCGACGAGCAGCGCCAGAAAAACCGGCGACACGTAGCGGTGCATCCATTTCAACCAATTTTCCATCATGGGAACCTATAATATCCGTATGACAAAGATAGTGCAAGGCGGGGCAATATCAAATTTATTTTGCACATTGCCGAGCCGCAGCCTGCCCAAGCGGGCGTCTGCTTGCCCGCAAAGATAGTGCAAGCCGGCCGCAATGCCAAATTTATTTTAAATTTTTGTCAGATTAACTGATTTATATGAAAGATAAACACTTATGGAAGTTTAGAAAAATTTCAGGTAACGATTTGGAGATTGTGCTAAATTCAGTATTTTACAATCTCAGACTCAAGAGACAACTCTTCAATAAACAAAGATACTAATATTCTTATATTAGGAAAAAGTTTCAAAGATATTTGAACTATTGATAGTCGCTACAGGGTTAATTCTTAAACTCGGTAATATCGGCATTTTTGTATGAATTATAAGAACGGGACTTTATCCATCCCGTTCTATATGTTTATACTCTATTTACTGCTTTCTGTATTTATAGGCTCGATACAGGAAGCCATTATATCCATCAGTTTTGACAGACCTTCGGTCTGTGGTTGCTGGCTGGCCGAAACATGTATCTGGTATTTTGCCGTTTGGTTGGTCATGCGGGTGTTCTCACGGGCGGTCGTTACTTTGCCGCTGATTTCTGCGCTTATTAACCAACTCTTCCCGGAAACTTTTGTTTCTACTTTGGCATTAATAGTGCTTTTTACATTTGAGGTATCAGTAACCTCCATCTGGAAATCTACATCCACGCGGTCTATAAGCAGAGAAGGAATAGGCACCAATCCTATAAACGGAGCCTTGACACTTTGTGGCATTGTTGTCATTACTCCATCCTGCTGTATCGGTCTTTTAATATCGAATTCCAATACACGAGCTGTTTTACCGTCGTCATCAAAAGCAATTTGCTTGTAGAAATTCCATGCTGTCGCTGCCAATTCCTGTTGTGCTTCGGCTGCTGCAATAAGTGGAGCTGCAATAAGTTCCCGCATGGGAAGCCCCTTGAATTTGTCAGTCACGTTTGAATCTGCTTTAAGAACTGGAGAAGTTTCTCTGTTTTGAGTCTCTTCCAATGCAGCGGAGATAATTTCTTTCGCCTGTCCGCTTACATTTTCATTCAAGTTTTCCGCATTTTCTTGTTGCCCTTGGTTTAATATTTCTTCTGCTATAACATTTGAATTTTAAAGTTATTAGATGTTTTTTACAAAATCGTCAATGATTCGGGAAATACTCTCCGGAGTCTCCTGAACCTTAAAATTGACGCAAACCTCCATGACAACATCCGCATCCGGTTTTATGTTGCTCATCTGCATCTGGAGATTGGCTCTGTGCGGACTGGATAACAGCAAGTTGTTTTCCGGGATCTGTGATTCCACGCTTCCGACCTTCGCCTTGAACTTTATCTGCACATTATCCATTGCAAGATAATGATGGGATATCAAGGCTATAAGTGGAATATCAATAGTCTTGTCTCCAACCATGATTTTTTTTCGATTGGAACGTATTTGCGTTATTTGCATTTGTTCCTTCAAAAAGTCTGGTCAGATTTTGTATCTGATGATTCTGCAATGTATCTTGTGCACAGTTTACGGCGTATTGCAAACCATTCATAATATCAGAGAATGAATTGGTTTGAACACTGTCCGGCTCATCGTCATTATTTTTCTTGCCTCTGTGAAAAAGTCCCATGTTTTTTATTTAATTACTTGATTTGTTGTCTTTAATGAGCACCAATCTTGACAATGTCCGGCTTACAGATTCCATATTTACACTGGAGTCTATATTATTATTGACAAAGCCTTGATGCCAAAACCTATATGGTGGATTCTCCGTGTGTTCCATCACTTCCTCCTTTCTTTATTGGGGTTATACTTCGGTTCTTTCCGTTGCGAGCGGAACTTTTTCCGCCCGACGTTTACTGCTTCCTCAAGGTGGGCAATGCTCCGGTGAGTTCGTAACGCCACTCTGAACCTGCGTTCTGCAAGGCGGTGTTCATGGCATCGACGGCTTTCTGCCAGGTAACGTCAGTGCCGTCTACCTTCGTGACTTCGGTGTCGGTGCCTACCTTATTGTAGCCGATGCCTTGTTCCTTATTATTCTTCCAGTAGCAGGCGGTCACGGTGGTGGAGTTATATCCACAAAAGCCGCCGATATACACATTGACGGTGCTACTACCTGTACTGGTTACGTTGCCCGTGGCATAGCAGGCAAGGATGCGGCTTCCTCCGTTGAATCCCACCGCACCGCCGACATCGATATTATTTATGGGGGCTATTTCTAAGGTCACGTTGCCCGTGGCATAGCAAGCGGTCATGGTGGCATTCGAATTCGTCTGACCTGCCACGCCGCCGACATCGACCGTTCCCTTCACTGTGGCCGAGGAACTGCATCCGGTGATGGAACCGCCCCATTGAGCCCCCACCACACCGCCGACGTACACCGTGCCGCTGACGCTGCCCGACACCGAGCAGTTTTCAATGGTGCCTCCCCAGCTAAATCCTGCCACGCCGCCGGCATAGCCCAACCTGTGATTGCATGTTATCTGTATGCCATCCATCACCACGTTCTTCACCGTACCAGCTCTATTGAGATAGCCGAACAGACCCACAAATTGGTCATTTGTCGTAACGGCCAGCCCCGTGATGGTATGGCCGCCGCCGTCGAAAGTGCCTTTGTATGAGTTATCGAAGCTTGTGCCTATCGGTGTCCAGCCTTTGCCTGTGAGGTCAATGTTTTTGTCGAGGGTAATGTTAATGTCGGTCTTACCTCCGTTCACTAATTTGGCTACATTCAGCAGGCCGTCGGCGTTATAGACCGTGTAGCTGCCGTTGCTCTCTATGGTATAGCCCAGGTCTTTTGCCGCAGCGAGGGAGACGGTGTAGGTATATTCACCGCCCGCCTGCCAGTCGGTAGCATTCTTCATCTTATAAACGAAGGTCTTGCCGTTAGTGAATGTGCATGTAATGAAGGTCGTGCCAGCTGCCACACTTTGCGGGGCTACGAGGGCGGTGTAGGTGTTGCTGCCCTTGTCATACGGGGTGATTTTATCTGGATTGTCATTCTCGGTGGAGAGACCCGTCAGCTGCACGGATGCCAGCCCCTCGGTGTAGTCCGTCAGAACGACGGTCACCCGCGCCGTGCGGTGGGTGAAGCGGAGCGTGGGGCTACCGTAGGTCACCGTCTGTCCGTCGGCTACGATGAGGTCGCTGCCCTCAAAGTCTTTCTGGGCACTTTGGTTGGCTTTTACCTTTACCGCAGGTAGGGTTGTCTCGCCAGCGGTGTAGGGCCACCACGCTGTGACGGTGATGTCGTTGTGGTTGGTCCAGTAGTACGGGTCGGTGGAGGTCAGCGTGGCGCTGGTGGGGTCGGCGGTGGAGGGCGTCACGTTGTACGTCTTCACCATGCCGTCCATCAGAACTGCCACGCTCTGCACACCCGTCCAATTGCCATTCGCGGGGGCACGGGTGCCGGCGGTGGCTGTCGCGGCGGGATTCAGCCCCGTGGCGGTGAAGACGATGGGGGTGCCTTCCGCCCCTTCCGGTAGGAAGCCCGCTTCGTCCTGCGTGCAGGCGCCCAATAAGAGGGCGAGCGCTGCAAGTGCAAAAAATCTTATCCTCATAATATCTGTTATTTTATTACTCTGGTTCTTTCCGTTGCGGGCGTAACTTTCCCCCCGACGGTTTACTGCTTCATCAAGGTAGGCAATGCTCCTTTAAGTTCGTAACGCCACTCTGAGCCTGCGTTCTGCAAGGCGGTGTTCATGGCATCAACGGCTTTCTGCCAGGTAACGACAGAGCCGTCCACCTTCGTGGCTCCGGTGCTTTCCCTATTGTAGCCGATGCCTTGTTCATGATTGTTCTTCCAATAGCCGGCGGTCACGGTGGTGTAGTTATTTCCCAAAAAGCCGCCGATATGCATATAGCCAGTGCTACTACCCGTACTGGTTACGTTGCCCGTGGCATAGCAGGCAAGGAGGCTGCTTCCTGCGTTCATTCCCACCAGACTGCCGCCAGCGATATTCTTTTTGGGGTCCATTTCTATGATCACGTTGCCTGTGGCATAGCAAGCGGTCAGGGTGGCACTCGAATTCGTCTGACCTGCCACGCCGCCGACATCGACCGTTCCCTTCACTGTGGCCGAGGAACTGCATCCGGTGATGGAACCGCCCCATTGAGCCCCCACCACACCGCCGACGTACACCGTGCCGCTGACGCTGCCCGACACCGAGCAGTTTTCAATGGTGCCTCCCCAGCTAAATCCTGCCACGCCGCCGGCATAGCCCAACCTGTGATTGCATGTTATCTGTATGCCATCCATCACCACGTTCTTCACCGTACCAGCTCTATTGAGATAGCCGAACAGACCCACAAATTGGTCATTTGTCGTAACGGCCAGCCCCGTGATGGTATGGCCGCCGCCGTCGAAAGTGCCTTTGTATGAGTTATCGAAGCTTGTGCCTATCGGCGTCCAGCCTTTGCCCGTCAAGTCAATGTTTTTGTCGAGGGTAATGTTAATGTCGGTCTTACCTCCGTTCACTAAATCGGCTACATGCATCAGGCCATCGGCGGATGTCACGGTGTAGCTGCCGTTGCCCTCTATGGTATATCCCGGGTCTTTTGCCGCAGTGAGGGAGACTGTGTAGGTATATTCACCGCCCGCCTGCCAGTCGGTAGCATTCTTCATCTTATAGACGAAGGTCTTGCCGTTAGTGAAGGTGCAGGTAATGAAGGCCGTGCCAGCTACCACACTTTGTGGGGCTACGAGGGCGGTGTAGGTGTTGCTACCCTTGTCATACGGGGTGATTTCGGCCGGGTTGCCGCCTTCGGTGGAGAGACCCGTCAGCCGCACAGATGCCAGCCCCTCGGTGTAGTCCGTCAGAACGATGGTTACCCGCGCCGTGCGGTGGGTGAAGCGGAGCGTGGGGCTACCATAGGTCACCGTCTGTCCGTCGGCTACGATGAGGTCGCTGCCCTCGAAGTCTTTCCGGGCACTTTGGTTGGCTTTTACCTTCACAGCAGAAGGGGTTGTCTCGCCAGCGGTGTAGGGCCACCACGCTGTGACGGTGATGTCTTTGCGGTTGGTCCAGTAGTGCGGGTCGGTGGAGGTCAGCGTGGCGCTGGCGGGGTCGGCGGTGGTGAGCGTCACGTCGTATGCCTTCACCGTGCCGTCCATCAGGACTGCCACGCTCTGCACACCCTCCCAGTCGCCGTCCACGGTGGAACGGGTATTGGCGATGGCTGTCGCAGCGGGGTTCAGCCCCGTGGCGGTAAAGACGATGGGTGTGCCTTCCGCCCCTTCCTGCAGGAAGCCCGCTTCGTCCTGCGTGCAGGCGGCAATGCCGAGCAGCAGGGCTATGGCTGCAGATGTATGGATGATTGTTCGTTTCATGATGCGTGTTGTTTAGGGTTCGTTATTGTTTCTTTTGCAATACGGGCAGACCGTCGGTGCCGAGTACCCACTGGTAGTCGCCAGCGGTGAGGGCGGTGTTCATGCCGTCGACGGCTGTCTGCCATTTCACTGTCGCGCCGTCCACCTTCGTGGCATCTACCTTTTCTCCATGATCACGGAATACTCCTTGCCCGACATTGCCTCCCCAATAACAGGAAGTTATAATTTTGTAGTTATAACGCACTATAGCTCCGGATTCATACTCTTTCAATGTGCCGTCGAACCAGCAAGCGGTGATTCTGCCATAATTTAAATCGGCTATACCACAAGTTCTACCATATGCAGAAATTTTTCCCGTCACAGAGCAGGCAATGATTTGGCCATTATTTTGCTCCACTATTCCAGCTGCTGATCCACTATTGCCATACAGATTCACATCTATGAGTTGTAAGTTCTTTATCACTCCACGTTCATTTAATAACCCAAAAAGTTCAGTAGTCGCTGCTGAAAAGTTTAATCCCGTAATGCGGTGTCCCTGCCCATTAAAGATGCCGGAGTAACCTGGCCATGTGCCTATCCGTGTCCATTCCCTACCCGTCAGGTCGATGTCGGCGGTGAGGGTGCAATTTATTGATTCATCTTTTTGTACGGCTTTGTTCCATGCCAGCAAGCCGTCGGCGTTATAGACCGTGTAACTGCCGTCGTTCTGTATAGAATAACCCAAATCCTCAGCCTCACCGCTCTCGCTGCCACCGTCAGCCCAGTCACCGATAGTGCAGCCATCTAATGTCA
>ERZ837910.3908-NODE-3908-length-15399-cov-9.572993_pt1 | contig 15399 bp, 15 predicted proteins | sample MGYA00519940_ERZ837910 | MGnify/ENA primary metagenome ERZ837910 (study PRJEB31850, sample SAMEA3708825) | human gut metagenome | biome: human gut; feature: human-associated habitat; material: faeces | place: China | collected 2014 ... | reverse complement strand
TTTGTGATTTCTTTCCTTATAAATCACAAAACTGGCAGCGCCGTCAGGCGATGCCAATAGTATTACATATACATTTTATGCCCTGCGGGCAATCAAACAACAAGGAGTGTTTACAATGAAAGATACAAACAAGACAATGGCCAATTTACTGGATACATGCAAGCTGTTTGCCGCGGCCATTCTTGTGGCGGCGCTGCTCCTCGCTTTCGCGGGCTGCGAAAAAGGACGTGCTGACAATACGCCTACCCAGACAATTCCGTCCACCCAGCAGACGACCCAGCCGGAAACGACGCAGGCCCCCACAATAAAGGAAACCACCCCGGCAGTTGAGACCGCACCGGCAGCAGAGACGACCGCCAGCACGGAGGAAGCATGGAAGATCGAGTTTGAAAAGAGCCTGCTGGAGAACTACGGCGTCACGCCGGAATACTACGAAGATCTGGGCGACGGCGTTTATCAGGTCTATGTGAAGATCGACGGCAAGATCGTCCCCTACGTTGCGGTGGACTCCGCGACCGGCGATTACCACGGCTAAACACTGCACCATCGCCAATGAATGCAAAATGCCCGGAATATGTTGAATCCCAACATATTCCGGGCATTATCCGTATCAGTAAATTACACGATTGCAGCTTATTTTTTCCGGACGAAAAGGACGCCCAGAGTGCCGGGGCCGCAGTGGCAGGAGACAGTGCATCCGGCCAGCGTTTCGTAAACCTTGTGGAAGTGACCGTAGGTGGACACGGCTTCCATCACGGCTTCATGGCACTCGTCGCTGACACCGGTGTGGGTGATGAAGAGAATGCCGTCGTCCAGATCGTCCCGGCCGTCAAGACGGTCTTTGACGTAGTTTGCCAGACACTTGGCGTATTTTCCGCGATACTTTTTCGCAACGCCCATCTTGCCGTCCTTCACCTCGATGCAGGGCTTCAGGTTCAGAAGGTTCGCGCCAAGTGCGGCGGCGGAGGAGCAGCGGCCGCCCCTGACCAGATAGTCCAGCCTGTCCACGAGGAAGCTGGCTTCCACACGGGAGGTGAAGTCGTCCAGCTCCCGCTTCAGCTCGTCCAGAGATGCGGCGGTTTTCGCCAGCTCGCAGGCTTTCAGCACCACCAGACCCTGACCGGTGGACAGGTTCCGGGAGTCAACCACCCGGACGTTTTCAAAATCCTCCGCGGCAATGCAGGCATGGCGGTACGTAGAGGAAAAGTCCGAGCTGATGCAGATATGCACCACGCCGTCATATTCGCCCGCGTATTTTGTGAAATGCTCCTGATATTCGCCGACGCTGACGGCGGAGGTGGAGCAGAGATCGCCGCCTGCGGCGACATGGGCGAAAATTTCGGCGGGGGTGATGGTCACGCCGTCAATATATCCCGTCCCGGCCTTGATGACCGTCAGGGGGGTGATGGCGATGTTGTATTCTTTCAGAATGTCAGCGGAAAGGTCGCAGGTGCTGTCAGCCGTGATTTTGATGTTCATAACAGTTCTCCTATCGGTTTGTTGGTTTGACGATGGGGTTTGTCCCCATCATGAAGCAGCAGGGTTCCGTGTCCTTCCGGCGCAGATAGTCCGCACCCCAGTCCCGCATGGCTACGAGAACGGGCATCAGACTGCGGCCGGTTTCCGTCAGGGAGTATTCCACCTTAGGCGGGATGACGGGATACACCTCCCGGTGAACCAGACCATTGGCTTCCAGTTCCCGCAGCTGCTGGGTCAGCATTTTTGGCGTCGCGCCCTTGATGACCTGACGCAGTTCCGAAAAACGGAGGATGCCCTGAGAAAGGTGCCATAAAATCAAAGCCTTGTATTTTCCGCCGATCAGCTCCAGCGTGGCTTCCACCGGGCAGTTGTCTTCGTTTGCCATTCCGTCACCTCCTTACGGTATCCAAAAGGGAAGTATGGCACATAATAGTGCATACTTGTTTTTTTGGATTATCATGGTAGAATGGTATCATAAATGAAGGGAATAGTCAATGAATTTATCCGAAATACGGGTTCATTTGATGAATTCCACTGAAATGGAGGGGGAATCATGAAACTCAAATTCAATGTCACCGGCATGACCTGCGCGGCCTGTTCCGCCCGGGTGGAGAAGGTGACGAACGCCGTGCCGGGCGTGGAAAAAGCGGAAGTGAATCTTCTTGCGGGAACCATGCAGGTGGAGGCGGAAAACGGGAATGTTGTTCCTGCCATCATCAAGGCGGTGCAGGATGCGGGCTATAATGCCGCCCTGCCCGGTGAAAAGAAAACGGACAAGGCAGAGGCCGCCCCGGCGGAAGCCGCTTTGAAGGAAATGAAAAAGCGCATTATCGGCAGCGCGATTTGTCTGGTGGTGCTCATGTATTTTACCATGGGACACATGATCGGACTGCCCGCACCCCACTGGTACCACGGCGTGAAGAACGCGCTGGTTGCGGCGCTGCTGCAATTTTTTCTGACCCTTCCTGTGGTGTACCTGAACCGGGTGTACTACAGCAGAGGACTGAAAGCCCTGTGGCACCGTGCGCCCAACATGGATTCCCTGATCGCCGTTGGCTCTTTGGCCGCGCTGGGATATGGCGTGGCGGCGCTGTTCCGCATGGCCTACGGCATGGGACATGAGGACTGGGAACTGGTGCAGTCCTACAGCGAGAACCTGTATTTTGAATCCGCGGCCATGATCCTGACGCTGATAACTTTGGGTAAATTTCTGGAGACCCGCGCCAAGGGCAAGACCGGCGACGCCATCCGTTCGCTGATGGATCTAAGCCCCAAGACCGCCTCTGTGCGGAGAAACGGGGAGATCGTGGAGATCCCCGTGGAGCAGGTGGCTGTGGGCGATGTGGTCATCGTCCGCTCCGGCAGCAGCATTCCCGTGGACGGCACCGTGCTGGAAGGCAGGGCGTCCGTTGACCAGAGCGCCCTCACGGGCGAAAGCGTCCCCGTGGAAAAGGGCGCGGGGGACAAGGTCGCCGCCGCGACGGTCAACACCGAAGGGTATCTGGAATTCCGGGCGGACAAGGTGGGCGAGGATACCACTCTGGCGCAGGTCATCCGCATGGTGGAGGACGCGGGCGGCTCCAAAGCGCCCATCGCCCGGCTGGCGGACAAGATCGCGGGCGTGTTCGTCCCGGTGGTCATGAGCATTGCGGCGGTGACGTTCATCGTCTGGATGATCGCGGGATACGGACTGGAATTCTCACTGAATCGCGCCATTTCCGTGCTGGTGATCTCCTGCCCCTGCGCGCTGGGACTGGCCACGCCTGTGGCCATCATGGTCGGCACCGGCCGGGGCGCCAAGATGGGCGTGCTGTTCAAGAACGCCGAAGCGCTGGAAAACCTGCACCGGGTGGACACCGTGGTGCTGGACAAGACCGGCACCCTCACCACCGGCAAGCCGGAGGTGACGGACGTCCTCCCCGGTGCGGTCAGCGGGGAAGCGCTGATGCGGATCGCTGCCGCGCTGGAAAGCAAGTCCGAGCATCCCTTTGCCAAGGCTATTCTGAATAAGATGGGCAGTGAAACTTACCCTGTCGCGGAGGACTTTGAAACCCTTCCCGGCCGGGGCGTATCCGGCATCGTGGACGGTGTGCGGTGCTACGGCGGAAACGGACGGCTGATGGAGGAGCTGGGCGTCAAAGTCCCGGCCATGCCGGAGCTTGCCAATCAGGGAAAGACGCCCCTGCATTTTGCCAATGAAAAGGGCGATTATCTCGGAACTGTTGCCGCCGCCGACGTGCTGAAAGCCGATTCTCAGGCTGCCGTGCAGGCTATGACAAAAATGGGACTTGACGTAGTGATGCTTACAGGCGATAATGAAGCTACGGCCAAGGCCATTGCCCGGAAGGCGGGCATTGCCCATGTGATCTCCGACGTGCTGCCCACGGACAAGGCCGGGGCGGTCGGAAAATTGCAGGCGGAGGGACACCGGGTGCTCATGGTGGGCGACGGCATCAACGACGCGCCCGCACTGGTCAGTGCCGACGTGGGCATGGCCATCGGCGCGGGAACGGACATTGCCATCGAGTCGGCAGACGTGGTGCTGATGACAGGTTCCCTTGCCGCTGTCAGCGGCGCGGTGGAGCTGAGCAAGGCCACCATCCGCAATATCCGACAGAATCTGTTCTGGGCATTTTTCTACAACACTCTGGGAATTCCCCTCGCCGCCGGTGTGCTGTTCCTGCCCCTGGGGCTGAAGCTCAGCCCGATGTTTGGCGCGGCGGCCATGAGCCTGAGCAGCGTGTTCGTGGTGACGAATGCTCTGCGTCTGCGCCTGTTCAAACCGAAGACTTCCCACTCTGTGGTGGAAGCCCCGAAACACGAAGAAATCAAAACCAAGGAGGATACAATTATGAAAACGGTTATCAAGGTCAATGGAATGATGTGCGGTCACTGCAAGGCTCACGTGGAAACTGCCTGCAAGGGTGTTCCCGGCGTGACGGACGCCGTTGTGGACTTGGATGCGAAGAATGTCACCGTCACCGGCGACGCCGATGTGGCGGCGCTGAAGAAGGCCATCACCGACGCAGGCTACGAGGTGGTGGAGTAAGTCATGAGAGAGGACTTCTGGTTTGATTCCTGCGGTGCAGGGAGGATTCACGTCTGCCGCTGGATGCCGGAGGGAGAGCCGAAGGCGGTGTTCCAGATCGTCCACGGCATTGCGGAGGTGGCGGAGCGCTACGACGCATTCGCTCAGGTGCTGGCACAGCGGGGCTTCGTCGTGGTGGCTGACGACCACATGGGTCACGGCCAGTCCGTAGGCGAAGGGGATACCAAGGGCTACTTCACCGGCGGCTGGTTCAGTGCCGTAGCGGACAGCTACCATCTGCTGGAATTGACCAAGGCGGAATATCCGAACCTTCCTTACATCCTGTTCGGTCATTCCATGGGTTCCTTCATGGCGAGAACCATTCTGTGCAAGTACCCGGACAGCGGTATTGACGCCGCCATCATCTGTGGCACCGGCTGGCAGCCTGCTTTTGCGCTGCCCGTCGTCATCAAGGTGGTGGAGAGCGTGTGCAAAAAGGTGGGGGAGACCAACCCCGACGAGACCCTCCACAAGCTGGTGTTCGGCGGCTACAACCGAAAGGTGGAGCATCCCCGCACGGAATTCGACTGGCTGACCCGGGACGCCAGAATCGTTGACGCCTACATCGCCCATCCCATGTGCGGCTTCACCGAAACGACGGGACTGCTGCGGGATCTGATGACGGGCATCCGCTACATTGAGAAGCCGGAGAGCCTTGCCGCCATGCGCAAGGAGCTGCCCGTGTTCTTCATTGCGGGCGGGGACGACCCTGTGGGCAACTACGGCAAGGGCGTCCGTCAGTCGGCTGACGCTTTCCGCAAGGCGGGGATGGCGGATGTCTCGGTGCACATTTACCCGCTGTGCAGGCATGAGATTCTCAACGAGATCAACCGGGAAGAGGTCTACGGGGACATTCTCCAGTGGCTGTCCTCCCATATGAAAAAAAGTTCGCCGTCAACCTAATTAGTCCGATTTATTGGACAGATAGCGTGTTATACTATGGCCAGAAACCAAAAGGAAAGGTTGATGGCTATGTTTCAGATGCGTTATGTAGGCGGACACGTTCAGGTGTATGACAAAAGCGGCAAGTTCCTGTTCTCGGCGGATACCGAACGGGAGGCCAGAGAAGAGATGGAGGATTATGCGGAATCTGCGGCTTGATATTTGCTACGACGGCACCCGCTACCGGGGCTGGCAGCGTCTGCCCGGAAGGGATGACACCATTCAGGGCAAGCTGGAAACAGCCCTTTCCCGGATTCTGGAGGAACCGATCGAGGTCAGCGGCAGCGGCCGCACCGACGCCGGGGTACATGCGCTGCATCAGGCGGCGAATTTCCACTGCGAAAGCGCCATGCCGGCGGGGGAGATTTTGTCCAAACTGCGGCAGTATCTTCCCGAGGATATCGGCATATATTCCTGTGTGGACGTGCCGCCCCGGTTCCATGCCCGCCTGAATGCCCGGGCAAAGACCTACCGCTACCGTATCTGGAATTCTCAGGAGCCGCGGGTATTTGAGCGGCGGTACGTGGCGGCCATGCCGGAACGCCTTGACCTGGACGCCATGCGCCGCGGGGCGGCACTGCTGACGGGGGAGCATGATTTCTCCGCGTTCTGCGGCAATGCGAGAATGAAAAAGTCCACCGTCCGCCGAATCGATTCCATCGACATTCAGCGGCAGGGGGAGGAAATCCAAATTCTGTTCACCGGTAACGGCTTTCTTTACAACATGGTGCGGATTCTGGTCGGCACGCTGGTGGAGGTCGGCAGGGGAGAGCGGGAAACGGAGAGCATTCCGTCGCTGTTCGGCGGCAAGCGGGAGGACGCGGGCTTCCTGGCTCCGGCGCAGGGACTGTGCCTGATGGAGGTAGTGTATTGAACATTCAGATTTTCGGCAAAAGCAAATGCTTTGACACCAAGAAGGCGGAACGCTACTTCAAGGAGCGGCGCATTCCATTCCAATCCATAGATCTGAAAACATATGGCATGTCCGGCAGGGAATTTGACAGTGTTCTCCGGGCGGTGGGCGGCATTGACAACCTCATCGACTGGGACGGCAAATCCCCGGATATCACCCTCATGAAGTACATGGACGACCAGCGTGCGAAGGAAGACAAGGTTTTCGACAACCCCGCTCTGATGAAAACGCCCGTAGTGCGCAACGGCAAGCAGGTCACGGTGGGCTATTGCCCGGAAGTCTGGGCGGCGTGGGAATAACATAATCGATCACGAAAGCGGTTCTCTAAAAATGGAGAGCCGCTTTTTTTATCATTTTTCCGATTTTTCTCTTGCAGTTTCAACAAAAAAGTGGTATGCTAGGAGGACAAAATGACCAAATACATTGACGGCCTGAATCGAATCGTCTGGGGTGCGCCCGCGTTGGTGCTGATCGTTGGCGTGGGGCTTTACCTGAGCCTGCGGCTTCGCTTCGCCCAGCTGACGCTGTTCCCCAGAGCATGGAGGCGCTTTCTTTCCATGCTTCGCCCGGGGCTGAAAAGCGGGAACGGGGTGACGCCCTTTCAGGCGCTGTGTACGGCGCTGGCGGCGACCGTAGGGACGGGAAATATCGTCGGCGTTGCCGGTGCCATCTGTCTCGGCGGGCCGGGGGCCGTTTTCTGGATGTGGATTTGCGGCGTTCTCGGGATGGTCACGAAATACGCGGAGGTCACGCTGGCGCTTCGCTACCGGGTGAAAACCCCGGCAGGGTGGATCGGCGGCCCCATGTATGTGATCACTCAGGGCTTGGGGACGAAATTTACACCTATGGCCGTCGCTTACTGCGTGTTCGGCGTGGTTGCGGCCTTCGGCGTGGGAAACGCCACTCAGATCAACGCTGTGATCTCCGGCGTAAACGATGTGGTGACCCGCTTCGGCGGCGAACAGACCAGACTTGGAAACCTTGTGATGGGACTGATTCTGGCCGCACTGGTGGGCGCGATGCTCCTTGGGGGCGCGAGACGCATCGGTATTGTGGCCGAGCGGCTGGTGCCGTTCATCTCCGCTGCATATATTCTGCTCTGCGCGGTGATGTTGGTGCTGCGCTGGCGGGAGGTTCCGGCGGCGTTCGCGTCGATCGCGGCGGGGGCGTTTTCTCCCCGGGCGGTGACGGGCGGGGCTTTGGGTTCTGCCTATCAGGCGCTTCGCATCGGATGCAGCCGCGGGGTGTTTACCAATGAGGCTGGCATGGGTACCGCGTCCATCGCCCACGCTTCGGCGGAGGTTTCCCACCCGGCGGAACAGGGGCTGATGGGCATTATGGAGGTTTTTCTCGATACCATCCTCATGTGCACCCTGACGGCGCTGGTCATTCTCGTCAGCGGCGTGCCGGTTCCCTACGGCAGAGACGTGGGCGTGGAACTGACGACGAAGGCGTTTGCTGCTGTCTATGGCGATTTTGCGCCGGTTTTCATTGCCGTGTCCCTCGTCTGCTTTGCCTTTGCCACGGTGCTTGGCTGGGGGCTGTACGGTGCGCGGTGCGCCCAGTTCCTCTTTGGCACCCGGGCGTGGAAGTTTTTTGTCGCGGCGCAGATGGCCGCGGTGGTCGCCGGGGCATGCCTGCAAACCGGCGTCGTCTGGTCGGCGGCGGAGGCCGTCAACGGCCTGATGGTGATTCCCAATTTGACAGCTTTGGCGATACTCACCCCGGAGGTGGTTCGCCTTACGAAAGAATATCAGAAATCCGGCGGAAGTACCGCCGGTGGAGGTAGTTATGCAGATATCCATCAACGCAAACCGGTGTGAACCCTCTCCCATGCGGAAGTTCCATCCCTACGCCGTGGAGGCCGAGAAAAGGGGAAAGAAAATCTATCACCTGAATATCGGCCAGCCCGACCTGCCCACGCCCACGGCTTACTATGACGCCGTGCGGAACTTTGACCGCAAGACTCTGGCCTATGCCGAGTCTCCCGGTATGCCTGTGCTCATTGACGCTGTGCGGGGCTATTATCACAAACTGGGGGTTGACTTGGCGCCCAACGACGTCCTCATCACCACCGGCGGCAGTGAGGCGCTGCTGATGACCTGCCTGAGCATCCTCGACCCCTATACCGAGGTCATCATCCCCGAGCCGTATTACCCCAACTACACCACCTTCGTCCATGCGGCCGGCGGCGTTATCCGTGCCCTGCCCACCAACCCGTGGGAGGGCTACCGCTACGCCAAGCGGGAGCGCATCGAGAGCCTGATCACCAAGAACACCCGCGCCATCCTGATCACCAACCCCGGCAACCCCACAGGCGTTGTCCTCGACCAGAAGGAAATGCGGATGATCGCCGACATTGCCAAGGAGCGCGATTTGTTCCTGATCTGTGACGAGGTTTACCGGGAATTCTGCTACGACGACAAATTCGGCGTGCCGACCATGGCGCACTTCCGGGATATCGACGAGAACCTCGTCATCATCGACTCCGCCTCCAAGCGCTTCTCTGCCTGCGGCGCGCGGGTGGGCTGCGTTGTGACCCGGAACAAGGAATTGCAGGCGGCGCTGCTGAAATTCTGCCAGTCCCGCCTGTCCGTCGCCACCATTGACCAGATCGGCGCGGCGGCGCTGTATACGGTGGATCCTGCGTTCTTCCGTCAGAGCAAGGAGGAATACCGCCGCCGCCGGGATACGGTGATCTCCAAGCTTCGCAAGATCCCCGGCGTGGTGGTGGAGGAACCCATGGGCGCGTTCTACGTCATGGCGAGCCTGCCGGTGGACGACGCGGACAAGTTCCAGTACTGGCTGCTGGAAAACTTCGACCATCAGGGGGACACCGTCATGTTCGCCCCCGGCGCACCCTTCTACGAGACCCCCGGCAAGGGCATCAACGAAGTGCGTATCGCTTACGTCCTCAAGCAGGAGGATCTGGAGCGGGCAATGGACGTGCTGGCGATCGGCATTTCCGAATACCAGCGCAAGGTCATGAAAATCACCCCCGTTCCTGTGGGATAACAAAATATTCCGATGCCGGACAAGCACAAGCTGCCTGTCCGGCATTTTTCGCCCCCAAACCCTACGGCTTTCCAGCCGCACTTCGACTGCTTGTTCTCCCGGGAAACGGTATACTGTAGCCAAACCGGGAAAGGGGAGAAGCGAAATGCTAAAACGGCTTGTATTTGCTTTATTGGTGGTTGGACTGCTGCTGGGAGGTGGCATTCCAGCCTACGCCGCCCAGACGGGTTCCATCCGGGTGGTTCCGGAGACGAAGCCGCCCGCCGACAGCGCCGTGACGCTGTACCATGCGGGCGTCGAGGCGGACGGCGGCTACTGGCTGGATGATGTTTACGGCGGGGGACTGGTAAGGTGGGGAGACCTGCCGTCTCTGACGCTGGCGTCGTGGCTGGCGGAGCATGAGGCAGCGGAGGGGACAACGGTTCCCTTTGACGCGGAGGGCAGTGCCACGTTTTCCAACCTGTCGCCGGGGCTGTATCTCATCAAACAGACCGGGATTTCAGCCGGGAATGACGCGATACCGCCCTTCGTGATCGAACTGCCCTACGAGGATATCTGGGAGATCACCGTTCGACCACAGTCGATGACTGGTGCTCAGGAGCCGCCCCCCACGGGACAGGAGCCGACGCCAATCATTGCCGCGCTGGTGCTGGTGGTTTCAGGAATGGGTCTGCTGGGAGTGGCTGCCCACACGAAGCGGAAGCGCGTTGCGGGCTGACAAGTGCTTCCACCCTCTCGCAGCTGCGCATCTTTTGGGAATTTTTTCTTGTATGGAGGGCACAAATGTGGTACACTTATGCCATCCGATAGAGAGGTGGAATGCGTGTGAAAAAGGTTTTTCTCGGTCTCACGGCGGCCACGATTTTGTACGCCATCTACAATGTCATCATCGACATAAGAGATGGCGTGTTTGACGGCCTCACCATTGTGGGGCTGCTGTTCCTGCTGCTGGTTGCGGGGGTGTTTGGCTTCCTCGCTTGGCTGTTTGACGGCAAATCCCCGGTGAAACGGACGGCAGAACAGGCAAAAAACGTCGTGAAGCAGGAGCAGGAAAAGTTTGATGCTTATGTGAGCTATTCGCCTGCCATCAAGCGGCGGATATGGAAGTTCCGGATCATTGGTCTGGGTCTGGTCGCGCTGGCAGTGTGGCTAAGTATTGCCGGGAACTGGGATACCATCCCGGTGTCCATTGCAACCGTAATTCTGATTATCGGCATTGCAGTGTTCAACATGGGTTCTCCGGCGGATTACAACGCCATGACGGACGGCGGAGCCATGATTGCCATGGATGTCCCCCGAAAGATCGAGGAGTTTCACCGCGCGTTTCAGAACGAAAAAACGCCCCTCGGCTCTGCGTATCTGGGAAAATTCTCCACAAGTCCCTATACCAGCCTGATTTTCGGGCCGAATGTCCGGGGAGAGTTCCTGTACTTTTACCTGAATCGCGACGGGATGATCGGCTTCGTGGGTTATTCCATGCTGGACTCTACCATTTCGGAGCGACTGACGGAACCTCGTTTTCCGGCGGAAGCGGACGCGGGGGAAGACCTTGCGGGGCATCTGGTCTATCATTCGGATGTTTTTCTGATGCGGGAATGGCTTCAGAAGAGCCTTGAACATTTCGTGAATACCGGCACGATTCTGCCCTTCCGGGAGATCTCTCCCTCTCAGATTTACACCTTCAGCGAGGATTTCAAGCTGACGGGGCAGCATTTCACCGTTCAGGATACGGACGGAAACACCCTCTACACCGTGGACGGCACAGCGCCGCTGGTGAAGCTGCGGGTGCTGGATAACTATGACCGTGAGGTTTTCACCATGACCAAGCAGTTGGGGCACGCGCTGGCTACATACAAGTTCTATCAGGACGGTGAACTTTACGGCACGCTGGAAAAGCAGTTTGATCTGGTGCGGGATCGCTTCACCATGGAGGTGACGGAAGGGAAACTGGAGCTGCGGGAGTACAGCGGCACCGTCGGTCACAACTACAAGGTCACGCTCAACGGCGAGATTCTGGGCGCCATCATGGACGACATGGACCTGACCGTCGAAAACGCGGTGTTCGACAACGCCTATCTGATCGTCTACCGGTCTGACAAGCTGCCGCTGCTGGTGTGTATGGCCGTGATGGCCGCCCGGGAGCTGGCGAGAGACAAAGAGGGCGCTGTTACAAACCAGATGTAGGAGGAAAAAAGAGAGATGAAAAAGGGAATTGCACTGATCGCGGCGCTTGTCCTCAGCGTTTTGCTGCTGGGATGTGAGGAAGCGGTGACCTATGCCACCGCCGACGATGCCAAGGCGGCGCTGAATGGACAGGGCGTTATCACCATCGACGGTGATTTTTCGGAACCCAATCAGGCCAGCGACATCCGTGTGAACAACGGTTTTGCCGGATTTATGCGGGAGACGGGGCTTATCAACGGTAAATGGACGATTTCGGCGAACTACGAGGAATGGTTCTACGCCAAGTACGTCACCGGCGAACCGGTGAACCACCAGGAGGGCGTCAATTCCGGCTCCACCCTGGGCTTTTATGACATAGACGACAACTGTCTCGGCTATGCCCAGGAGCGGGTGGACCCGAACTGGGACAACGCCTATATCGTCTATTTCCTCGACCCGGATTTTACCCCCATCGGACTGTACGCTTCGGAGGACTGCAAGACGCTGTGGGACGACAGCGAAACCGTGCTGGCCGAGGGCGATATCGATTGGAGCTATTCCAGCGATATGTGTACCATCACCATCACCCCCACCGGCGGCAAGGATGTTCCCATCTTTGCGAAAATTGCCATGTATGTCAAATTGTAATATGAAGCGAACATGCTGAAAATGTGATTCCATGACAAATGCCCCCAATATGCACAGTAAGCGTGCATATTGGGGGCATTGTGATATTTTCCTAGACGCGGGTGAACTCGTAATTTTCGAATTTCAGCTGATCGCCTACATCCACGCCAAAGGGCAGCAGTGCGATGGCGACCTCGGAGACAACGCCGGTATCATCGTACCTGACGTAAGCGTAATCGCCGCGAATGTCCGTGACGGTACAGAGCATAGTGACCGACCTCCTTAGCGGATGAAGTGGGTGGGGGTAACCGGGTCAAGCTCTGGCAGGCCGAATTGCGCCTTGCCGAGGGCGATGGACTTCATCAGAAAGGTCATGTTCTTGGCAAGATTCCGGACGGTGGCGATGCCCTCCAAGTCCTGCGCCGCTTCGCCGGGGGCGCGGCCGTGGACACTGTTCCAGTAATGGCTGGACGCGACGGGCATTCCGCTGATGGTGAAATACTTGTTCAGCTCGTCAAAGGTGGCAGAGCAGCCGCCCCGGCGGGCAACCACCACGGACGCGCCGACCTTCATCCGCTTGTCAAAGCCGGTGCTGTAGAACAGCCGATCCAGAAACGCCACCAGCGTAGCATTTGCGGAAGCATAATAGACCGGGCTGGCGGCCACCAGACCATCGGCCTGACGAAACGCTTCCGTCGCCTGATTGACCGCGTCGTCAAAAATGCACTTGCCGGTCTTCCGGCAGCTTCCGCAGGCGATGCAGCCACGGATGGGCTGATTGCCCACATGGAAAATTTCCGTTTCGACGCCCTCGGCAGCAAAGACCTCCGCCATCTGGGAAAGGGCATAAGCCGTATTTCCGTTTGCTTTGGGGCTTCCGTTGAGCAGCAGTACCTTCATATCATTCCTCCAGAAAAGTTTGGAAAACCCGCCCCCGTTACCGGGGACGGGCTTTTTTGTCAGTGCAGGATCGGAAGTACGGGAGATTAGTCCTTGTACATCTCGACCAGCTTGTTCAGGTGCTCCCAGCGCTCCTTGGCGGCAGCCTCGTTCTTGGCGAACAGATCGGTTGCACGCTCGGGGAACTCGCGGGTCAGACGGCTGTAACGAGCCTCGTTCATCAGGAACTCCTGATAGCCGTCCTTCGGAGCCTTGCTGTCCAGCTGGAACTTGCCGGTCTCCTTGGAAGGATCGAAGCGGAACAGGTTCCAGTAGCCGCACTCAACGGCCTTTTTCATCTCGGCCTGGCAGTTGGTCATGCCGCCCTTGATGGAGTGCATCTCACAGGGAGCGTAGCCGATGATGAGGGACGGGCCATGGTAAGCCTCGGCTTCGGTGATGGCCTTGATGGTCTGAGCGGGGTTGGCGCCCATAGCGACCTGAGCGACGTAAACGTAGCCGTAGCTCATCGCAATCTCAGACAGGGACTTCTTCTTGGTCTCCTTACCGGCAGCCGCGAACTGAGCGACCTGACCGATGTTGGAAGCCTTGGAGGCCTGTCCGCCGGTGTTGGAGTAAACCTCGGTGTCGAAGACGAAGACGTTGACGTCTTTGTTCTGTGCCAGCACATGGTCAACACCGCCGAAGCCGATGTCGTATGCCCAGCCGTCGCCGCCGAAGATCCACACGGACTTCTTGGACAGATATTCCTTCTTGGACAGAATGTCTTTCACGGTGTCGCAGCAGACCTTGGCTTCCAGATTCTCGATCAGAGCCTTGGTAGCGGCCTTGTTGGCCTCGCCGTCGTTGTAGGTGTCCAGCCAAGCCTGGCAAGCGGCCTTGCGCTCGTCGCAGGTGGTCTTCTCCATGACTTCCTTGACCTTGTTAGCCAGAGACTCACGGATGACGGCCTGTGCGGTGTACATACCCAGACCATGCTCGGCGTTGTCCTCGAACAGGGAGTTCGCCCATGCGGGACCACGGCCTTCAGCGGTCACGGTGTAGGGAGAGGTAGCGGCGGGACCGCCCCAGATGGAGGAGCAGCCGGTGGCGTTGGAGATGTACATCCGATCGCCGAACAGCTGGGTCACCAGACGGGCGTAGCTGGTCTCGGCGCAGCCGGCGCAGGAGCCGGAGAACTCCAGCAGAGGCTTGCGGAACTGAGAACCCTTGACGGTGTTGTCCTGCATGTCCTTCTTCTCGCTGACCTTGGAGACCATGTAGTTGAAGACGTCCTGCTCAGGCAGCTCGTTCTCCTGAGGAACCATGGTGATGGCCTTGGTGGGGCAGACGCCGACGCAGACGCCGCAGCCCATGCAGTCCAGAGGAGACACGGCCATGATGTACTTGTAGACGCCCTTGCCCTTGCCGGCCTTGACATCCACCAGACGGGCGTTCGCGGGAGCGGCAGCGGCCTCTTCAGCGGTCAGCGCGTAGGGACGGATGGTGGCGTGGGGGCAGACATAGGCACAGTTGTTGCACTGGATGCACTTGGTCTCGTCCCAGTGAGGAACGGTAACGGCAACGCCGCGCTTCTCATAAGCGGAAGCACCCAAGGGGAACTGGCCGTCGGGCAGATCGGCGAAGGCGGAAACGGGCAGGCTGTAGCCGTCCATTCTGCCGATGGGGTTCAGGATGGTCTTGACGACCTTGACGGTGTCGGGACGGCCTTCCAGAACGGTTTCGGGCTTGTTGTCCTCAGCGGTAGCCCAGGAAGCGGGAACATCGACCTTGTGGTAAGCGGTAGCGCCCACATCGATGGCGTTCCAGTTCTTCTCGACGACGTCGCGGCCCTTCTTCAGGTAGGAGTGCTCGGCAGCGTCCTTCATGTACTTGATGGCATCCTCAGCGGGCATGACCTTCGCCAGAGAGAAGAAAGCGGACTGCAGGATGGTGTTGGTACGCTTGCCCATGCCGACCTTGATGGCCAGATCGATAGCGTCGATGGTGTACAGCTGAATGTTGTTGTTGGCGATGTAGCGCTTGGAAGCGGCATCCAGATGATGCTCCAGCTCCTCCAGATTCCACTGGCAGTTGATCAGGAACACGCCGCCGGGCTTGACGTCCTGAACGATCTTGAAGCCCTTGGTGATGTAGGAGGGGTTGTGGCAGGCAACGAAGTCAGCCTTGTTGATGTAGTAGGGGGACTTGATGGCCTTGTCGCCGAAACGCAGGTGGGAAACGGTGACACCGCCGGTCTTCTTGGAGTCGTACTGGAAGTAAGCCTGTACGT
>ERZ837910.3891-NODE-3891-length-15441-cov-11.071624_pt1 | contig 15441 bp, 10 predicted proteins | sample MGYA00519940_ERZ837910 | MGnify/ENA primary metagenome ERZ837910 (study PRJEB31850, sample SAMEA3708825) | human gut metagenome | biome: human gut; feature: human-associated habitat; material: faeces | place: China | collected 2014 ... | reverse complement strand
AGATAGAAATATCTTTGAAAGTTCAACGACTATCCGAAAGGAGTACACTTAAGTAAGTGGAAGTGCGGGGACAAGTTTAATTTAAAGTTAATTATAAGTAGTTATGAAATATAATGAAACAGAATTTATTTGAATTAATTTTAAATCAAATTTGTATGATATAGTCTAATCTGCATGGTGACATGCAGCAGTCGAAAAGACGGATATAGATTAACGACCTATATCGAATAAACAATGAAATATGATTTACTTATATATTTTAGAGATAATCTTATTGCTTCTTCAGGAGGAGTTGGAGATTGGATGGATGTTTCTTTTATTCCTTCGTTTTTAGGTGAAAAATTAGTTGATAGAGTTAAAGCTTGGCAAGCATATAAAAAGAATGGCTTAGCATTAATAAATAGTAAGGAAGAAGGTAGTGAAGGTATGCCTAATACGATTTTTAATGGATTTGATGATACTGTTAAAGCTCAGGCTATTCAAGGCATTCAATTAGCTATTCAAGCTGTAGAACAACAAGCTTCTTCAATTACAGGAGTGTTACCTGAAAGATTAGCTCAATATGAACAGAGAGATGCAGTTTCTAATGTTCAACTTGGAGTTAAAATGTCAGGTTTATTAACTAAACAATATTTTGAGACCATGGATATCATTTATAAAGAAGCTAATTATGATATGCTTAATTTAGCTAAATTAGTATATCCAAATGGTATTACTGGTACTATTGTGTTAGGTAATAAATATTCAAGAATATTTACTGCACTTCCTGAACATTATACACTTACAGATTTTGATTTACATATTGAGGATAGTTCTAAGTCTTTTAAAGATATGGAAACTGTAAAGGCTCTTAATATTGAATTAATTAAAGCTGGAATGTCAGATCCCGATATGGCAGTAAGTATTGCAACTGCCAATAGTATGTCCGAACTTAAACGTTATGTAGCTAAAGCTACTGCTGTTAAGAAGGAAGAAAATAATAGTGTTTCTCAGTTGCAGCAACAACTTCAGCAATATGAACAAAATCTGCAACAGTTACAGAAACAAAATGAACAATTACAAAGGGAATTAGGTCAATCACAAAATCAACTTGAACAAAATAGTCAAGCTAGACTACAACTTGAAGCTGAAAAAGTAGCTATTGAAAGAGAAAAAGTTAAAAACGATAAGGATTATAACGATAAACTTATTGAAACAAAACAGCAACAAGTTCAAATTCAAGCTGCAGAAACAGTTGATACTAATCCTTATAATGATAAAATAAAACAAGTTGTATAATATGAATAAAAAAATAAATATTGATGTAATTGTTAGATCTGATTGTAAATTAATTGCTGTAGATAATAGTGATTATTTAGGTGTAGATTTAAGTCAGTATATAATGTTAGAATTTCTATCTTATAATACTGACGAAAATTTGCTTCCAGAATCAGTAAAAATAAGAAAGGAATTACATAATCGGGGACACTATTTAAGTAGATTTGCATCTGAATTTACATTAAATGTTGACGGAACTTATTCTTATTATAAATTAGTAGTTCCACAATTAATACATTTTCAAGACGATAAAGAGCCTGATAAATATATTAATTTAATAGATGAATTATTTTTTTTAAATGGGGATCTTTATAAATCTAATATTACAGACCAGGAAGGATATACATTAGACGAAGTAATTGAAAGTTCTGAAATTATTGGTTATAAAGAAGCATATGAATTTGTGCAAGAAAATAAGGCTTCACAAACTTTCTATTGTCCAATAAAAAATGTCTTTAGTGTTTGCAAATTACAAAGATGTTTAGTATATTTGCAACGGCAATTACTGTTGAATAACAGTAAAATATGTAGTTATGATAAATGTAAAACAGATGAAAATTTAAGGAATCGCAGAGATTTCTTATTAAGTGCTATGTATGTGTTTGATTATCTAAAAGATATGGGGAACTTTACAGAAGCGCAAAGAATATTAGATAATTTATCTTCATGTAATTCTTTATGTGGAGAGGAATTAGGTAATATAAATAATAGTTGTGGTTGTGGAAATTCTATATAATGAATTATATAAAATATTTGTTCAAGAATTAATTAATATTAATATTGGGCATTTACCTGATAAAAAAGCATTATTTACAATGAACGAATTAATTAATGCAATTGATTATATTGAACACGGTAATCCAACTAATAATGAAATAATCAAAATAATTCAATATTATGAAGAGATCTAATGTTAATGTAATCATAGATAATGCAATAAATTCTCAAGACTATTATAGAATGTATAGTTCTAGAGATTTTTATAGAGGAACATCTTTTAAGATGGCAGGAGCCTGAACTCCAGACACTCATTATTTCAACGATGAACATATTATTGATTTTATATCTTGTGAAGGAGCTTTATTGTATTGTCTAAGAGGTCATTTATCATCAGAATGAAATAAGCCGAATCTAATTTATAAAGACGATATAATTGTTGGTGTAGAATCTAATCCATATTGAGCTTTTATTATGGGAAATAGTGGTAAAGGTCAAAAAGGAGATAAAGGCGATATTGGTCCTATCGGACCAAGTGGAACTGATGGTATTACTCCACAATTAAAAATTGAAGACGGTCGTTGACTACTTTCAATGGATAAAGGTCAAACTTGACAAGATATAGGCCAAGCTACAGGTGATCCTGGGCAAAATGGAACTGATGGAAAGAATGGCTCTGATGGAATTGGAGTAATTCCTGGAGGAACTACTGGTCAAGCATTAGTTAAAAAATCTAATGCAGATTATGATACAGAATGAAAAACTATTTCTGAAGGCGGAGAAATTCCTAATTTTGATGCAGAAGTAGTAAATGTCTCTTCAACTACTCAGGCTAATGCTAATGTAGTTTTAGAGAGAGATATATTCAAATTTAGTTTTGGATTACCTAAAGGAGCTGATGGAAAAGACGGAAAAGACGGTAAGGATGGAACAAACGGAACTGATGGTTCTAATGGAGAAGATGGATTAAGTATTAAGTTGATGTATGCAAAAAGTAGTAGTGTAAATACTCCTCCAGTTGTAAATAAAACAAATACAAATCCTGGTTCTGTATGAAGTACAGTTGTTCCTATTCATACTTCTTATGAAATTATATGGTCAATCACAGCATCTTTTAGAGATTCTACTCTTGTTGGAGAATGGTCAGATCCTGTTCAAATGACAGGAGAAAAGGGACAGGATGCAGTAATACCAAATTGGAAAACATACGTTTATAAATTAAGTGATAGTAAACCATCAAAGCCTACAGGAAATAGTCCTAGTCCATCTGGATGGGAAGATTATCCTACAACTAGTGGCAATTGGTGACAATGTATTGGAACAGTTAATGGGGAGACAGGTCTTGTAACTGAATGGTCAGAAGTAATACCAGTTAACGGTAGAGATGGTCAGGCTCAAGATGGTAAATTTACAGAATTTAGATTTGCCGTAAATACAAGTAATTCAAATCCTCCTACATTAAACGCAACAGTAAGAACTCCTTCAGGATGGTCTGTGGTTCCTCCTGAAAAATCTAAAGATGGATATCTTTGGATGACTACAGCAACTATTAATCCTGATGATACTTTAAATACAAACTGGACTACTCCAGTTGTTATAAGTGGAGAAAATGGTACGAATGGTACAGACGGAATTCCTGGAACTCCAGGAGAAGATGGAAGAACTACATATTTTCATATTAAATATTCTGCTGTTGCCAACCCTACTTCTTCAAGTCAAATGACTGAAACTCCAAGTACATATATTGGAACTTATGTAGATTTTACTCAAGCAGATAGTACAGATCCCTCTGACTATACTTGGGCAAGATTTGAAGGAATTCAAGGAGAAAAGGGAGAACAAGGAATCCCAGGTACTAACGGAGAAGATGGAAAAACAAGTTATCTACATATTAAATACTCTAATGATGGAGGTGTAACCTTTACAGGTAACAATGGAGAAGATCCAGGTGCTTGAATTGGAATTTATGTAGATTATAATATAAATGATAGTGATGATCCTTCTGACTATAAATGAACCAAAATAAAAGGAGAACCTGGAATTACTGGTGATCCTGGTCCAGCAGGTAAAGATGGGGTTGATGGATTACCTGGAATTGGTATTGAAGTTCGTTATTGCTTAGGAACTACAACTATTTATGGAGGAACGAGTGCTCCTGGAACAACAAGACAGCCAACAGGTTGGAATTTAGCAGTTCCAACTCCTACTGAAGAGACTCCTTATATTTGGTTTATTCAAGCCAGAGTAAATTATACAAGTAATACTGATAAAGTTGGCACAATTGAAGGTAGCTGGAGTACTCCTACTAAATTAAGTGGAACTAATGGATTAAATGGAGAGAATGGTTCTAAAGGACAAATAATTTATCCTGAAGGTATTTATAATGTTAATACTGTATATCAAGGAACCGCAGATAAAACTCCTTATGTATATGATTCTAATGATGCTAACTATTATGTTTTAAACATAGTAGGAACTTGGCAAGGAACATTACACAGTAATGAATCTCCTAGCACTGATACTAGTAATAGTTGAGTTAAATTAGATGCATTTGAGGCGCTGTATACTAAAATTGGGATTATCGCTAACGGTCTTATTGGATCTGCTGTATTTAATGGAAACTATATGTTTAGCCAACAAGGTATTGATGCAAGTGGACAAATATCTACACAATATCAAAACTTTGATCCAGAAATTCCTACAGGAGGTGAGTTTACTCCAAATATACTATTTGATTTTAGAACTGGAGCTGGACATATGGCTGCTGGAAAGATTAAGTTTGGTAGTGATGGAAGTGTTGATTTAACTAACATTAAAATTAATAATGCTATTATTCAAAACATTAAACAATATAGTCTTACTCAGTCATCTGATCCACATATACTAGATTCATTATATTCTGAAATTATATATTCGCCAACGATACACGAAGATGTAACTCTTAAAGTAAATGCTTCTGAATATCAATTAAATATTGATGATTCGTATTCGGGAGTAATTCATAATAAGTCGGATAAACAATTATTTATATATCCATTTGATAATGGAAACGATGATGAATCTATTAAAATTTGTGGTTATTATAATGGTAGATTACTATTCAGTTATGATGAACCAATTCTTTTTAATGCTTCTCAAATTTTACTTCCAGCTGGAGGAGTATTAGAATTTAAATTTGTTCCATCTTCAATAGTTAATAATTACTATGTTGGAACAATTTGAGTAGAGAATACATCAGATTTTGAGTTAAAAACATGGAAACAAAATGGAACGCTACGTTCAGATCTTTATTATAAAAGTTATGACGATTATAATAGTGATTCATTTTTAGCATGTGGAGAAGTTTATTTTAGTTCATCTGGGGTACCATCTTTATCTGGTTTTTCTAGATGTAGAACTGATTTAGTATTAACTGTAAGTCAATCTGGAAAATTTTCTGCAAATTTAGATTTAACAAGTATTTATAATAGTAGAACTTTATCAATAAGTGCAATAGCTTTTTCACAACCTATATGAGATGGAGCTATGCTAAAAATGTTCTATGGTTCAGCAAGAGGCAGGATTAATGGAGCTTTTTTAGATGTAAGAACTGCAGACGGCAAAGTACCAACAACAAGTATTAGTGTTCCATTTTTAATATTAGGGTCAAAATAATAAACTATGAAGAAAAATAATATATTACCTACTATAGATCTACAAAATTCAAGAGAGTATTCTGGAGCTTATAATTCAAGAGATTTCTATAAGGGAACTTCCTTTAAGATGGCGGGAGAATGAATAACAAATACTCACTATTTTAATGACGAATATATTGTAGATTTTGTATCATTTGAAGGAGCTTTATTGTCTTGCATTAGAAGTCATACATCATCTTCGTTAAATATGCCTGAATTAGTTCGAGAAAACGATAAAATCATTGGTATTAAACCAAATCTTTTCTGAGCTTTTGTAATGGCAGGAGTTGAAGGACCTGCTGGCAAAGTATGAGTTCCTGAAGTTAAAAATGGAATAATTTCTTGGAAACTAGATGATGAAACTCCTACTTCAATTCCTTCAACAAATATTATTGGTCCTCAGGGTCCAGAAGGAAAAACTCCAGTTCTTGGATTACTAAAAAAAGGTGATTTATACTATTTAACTGTAAACGGAGAACCTTTAAAAGATCCAGAAACTGAAGAAAACGTACCTGTACAAGGACCTAAAGGAGATACAGGAGACACTGGTCCAAAGGGAACTGATGGAAAAACACCAGTATTCAAAATAGAAAATGGTAACTGGATGCTTTCCTATGATAATAATAAATGAGAAAACCTAGGTAAAGCTGTAGGTGAGGATGGTGTAAATGGTAAAGATGGGAAGAATGGAAAGGATGGAATAACTCCTTATCTTCGAATAGAAAATGGCCGTTGGATGCTTTCAATGGATAACCAATCTTCATGAAAAGATATTGGTCAAGCTACTGGAGCAAGAGGCCCAGAAGGTCGTCCTGGAATCGATGGTCGAAATGGACGTGATGGTAAAGATGGAGAGGATGGAATTAGTCCTATACTTAAAATCACGGATAATAAATGATATGTATCATATAATGATGGTGCTACTTGGCAGGTACTAGGAAGATCTATTGGAGATCAAGGAGAACCTGGTAAAACGCCTAAACTTATTAGAGTTTTTGGAGATCCTGCTACTCTTTTAGATGATCGCATTCTTTGAGGTTATGATGGAGTTCCTGTTAGTGAATGGACAGTATTATGTTACTTAAATGAGCTAAAAGGAGATTCTATTAAGTCTGTTAATATTACAGATGCAGAAGGTAGTTTAGAACTTACAATGGAATCAAGTAAAGTTATTACTGCTACTGGTTCTGTACTTCCAAGATTTAATGCAGGAACTATTGAAACTGTTGAGTGAGATCAAAATCCGTCATTAGTAATTGATAAAACTAATGCTCCTAGAGAATGAGCTTTAAATGTAAAAGTTCCTAAAGGAAAACCTGCTACAGTAACTGTAGTTTCTGAAGTAGAAAAATTAGCACCAGATGCACAACCTTATGTAACTGATTTAAATCCAGATATTAGTGATGCAAATCTTAAATTTGGAATTCCTCAAGGAGAAAAAGGAGATCCTGGCGATGAAAATATAGCAATCGGATGCCAATCTGATTTTCCAAATAACGAGCCAGAGCATGATAAGATTTGGTATAATCCATGTGATGAAGCTATGGATCAATATTCAGTCCAAGACTTTTTATATCATTCTTATATTGCTGTTGGTGGTACTCTCAATCAAGAACAATTCGAAGCTGCTTGAAAATCATTTCCTAATACAGCAGGAATAGTTGAGATTATTGATTCACTTGAAAGTGATAAAACGGATGCTGCACTCTCTGCGGCACAAGGTAAAGCTTTAAAAACTCTTATAGATGATCTGAAAGCTTCTGTGGCTGCAGCTCTTGATTATAAAGGTACTAAAGATAGTTACGACCAACTTCCATCTTCTGGAAATAAGAAAGGTGATGTATGGAATGTCGTTGCAGCTCATGGAACTACTCCTGCTGGAACTAATTATGCTTGGGATGGTGCCAAGTGGGATCCACTGGGAGGTACAATTGATCTTTCAGGATACTATACAAAGTCACAAGTAGATGATGCAATTTCTGCAGCAAAAACAGAACTAGAGGCTGCAGATACAGCTTTAGAAGGACAGATTACTACAGTTACTAATCAGCTTAATAACAAAGTTGATAAGGTTGAAGGTTCAGGTTTAATTTCTGATACTGATTTAAATCAAATCAGAACTAATAAATCTGACATTGAATCTTTACAAACATCTGTTGGAGGTAAGCAAGACGAATTAACTCCTGGTAATGCAGTTTCAATTACAGAAGAAAATGTTATTGATGTTAAGTTAGATCCAGCTTCAAATGAAGCACTATCAAAATCAGCCGAAGGTCTTAAGTTGGATCTTAGTGGAATAAAAGGCTCAACTGTAAAAGTTGGAGTTTCCATTACTGGTGGTGCTGAAATTGGTGCAGATCAAACAATCGCTGCTGGTATGCAGGCTCTTAGTGATAGTATTAGAACCGCTGTTGCAGGAGGTATTACATCACTAACAAGTCCTGATGAAACAATCACAATAACTAGTACAGGCACTTCTAGAGGTTTAGCTATAAATACAGCTAAACTAGTATCTACTACTTCTTCAATTCAAGTAGGAGATGACGGTAAACTAGACATGTTCTGGATGGAAATAGAATAATTAATTTTCCCTCCTCATTCTTTTAGATTGGGGGGGGGTTAAACAAAGTATAATATGACAAATTTAAGTTTTTCAAAAATAGCTACTGTACCTGATACAGGGTTAACAGTAGGTAGAATATATTTTGAAACCTCTACAGGTTTAATTAAAGTTGCAACAAGTACATCAGCTTATGATGCATTTGGAGGTGTTAGAAATGCACAGTGGAATTCAGCTTCTCAGCACCTTATTATTACAAATGCAAACGGAAGTACTATAGATTTAGACTTATCAGATGTAGCTTCTGCTACTGAGGTTTCTACAGCAATTGTAGGAAAAGCAGATAAAACTTATGTTGATGATGAGCTAGCTAAGAAAGTAGATAAAGTTACAGGTAAAGGTTTATCAACGAATGATTATACTACTGCTGAAAAAACTAAGTTATCTGGAATTGCAGCTAATGCTCAGGTTAACGTAATCGAATCAGTGAAAGTTAATGGTACTACTTTAAAAGTTACAGATAAAGCAGTTAATGTAGTAGTACCTGCAGCAACTGTAACAGGTGTTAAATCAGGTGATAAGGTATTAGCATTAGCTAATAAAGAATTATCAACAACATTAGGTTTAACATATGATTCTGCTACAAAGAAAATTAATTTAACAGGTATTGGTTCTGCTGTTATTGCTTCTGTTGATGCAACTGATTTTATCAAAGACGGAATGGTTGAAGGTGTTTCATTTGACCCTGAAACTAAAAATCTTACTATTACATTTAATACTGAATCAGGAAAGGAAGATATTGAAGTTGATTTAAGTGATTTAGTTGATACTTATACTGCTGGAACAGGTATTACTATTACTGGAAATTCTATTGCAGTAAACACTAGTACAATTGCTACTGTTACTTCTGTAAACGAAGTTAAAGCTAAGGCTGAGACAGCAGTTCAGACAGTATTTGCTTCTGGAACAGCTCCTCTAACTTTAAGTGCTTCTGAGACTGGAACAGCTGTTACAGTATCTGGTTCTGTTGCTGAAATGAAAGCTGCTACAGCATCTGCTGCTGGTAGTGCAGGTATTGTTCCTGCTCCTGCTGCAGGTAAGCAAGCATCTTTCTTAAGAGGGGATGGAACTTGGGCAGTACCTACAAATACTAACACTACATATACATTTGCAAATGGAACTGCTGGTAATTTTACTGTAACACCTAGCGGAGGAACTGCACAAACTGTATCTGTAGGTAAACCTGCAACTGCAGGAACTGCAGATAAAGTAGACCATGCTTTAACGCTTACTGTTGCTGGAGGAAGTACAGAAGGAACTAGTAAATATACATTTGATGGTTCAGCTGGAAAAGCTCTTAATATTGTAGCTGGATCTAACGTTACACTAACTCCTGCTGCAGGGCAATTAACTATTGCAGCTACAGATATGGAATATACTCACCCTGCAGGTAGTGCTGCAAGCAAAACTTCAGGATTCTATAAATTCTCAACAGATTCTACTAGTCACATTGCTAGTGTAACATTTGTAGCTAAAGCTGATATTACTAGTTTAATTGGAAGTAATACATATGATGCATATGGAGCTGCAAGTACTGCAGAAACTAATGCAAAAGAGTATGCTGATTCATTACTAGCTTGGTCTGAGTTTGAATAACATATCAATAGGGAATGGGAGTTTCTCATTCCCTTATCTTTAATTTTTTAAATAAGGTTAAAATGTCAAAAATTACAAACAGGTTCGTTCATTTTAAGACGAAAGCCAGTTTCACTTCACGATTGGGAGCTGGTGATATCCAGGAATCAAGTGTTGTGTTCATCCAGGATGCAAATGAAATTTGGACACACGGAACATATTATAAATGTGATATTAGTGAGGCTGAAGTTATAGCCCTTATTAATTCTAAAGGATACATTACCGAAGCTGATATTCCTTCATTAACTGGAGGAGCAGCCGCTACTTCAGGACAATATGTATCTGGAGTGACAGTATCAGGACATAATGTAACAGTTACTAAAGCTGCTTTACCTACTTCTGTAAGTGGTAATGCTGGAACAGCTACTAAATTAGCAACCTCAAGAGTTATAGCAATAGCTGGAGCAGTATCTGGTAGTGCTACTTTTGATGGTTCTACAAATATCTCTATTAGTACTACATTAGCTAATATTGATGCATCTAAAATTACTTCTGGAACTCTTAATGCTGATAGACTTCCTGAGATTCCTATTTCTAAAATTCCTGCGGCTGCAATGGAGAGATTATATGTAGTGGAGTCCCAATCAGCTGCAATGAGTTTAACTATACAAGAAGGAGATGTTGTTCAGATTGGTTCAGGAGGTCCTATGTACTTCTGCGTATCAGAATCTGCATCTACTTTTGCTACTAAATTTAAAGTATTTACTGCAGGGGCTGCTACAAGTGTGCCTTGGTCTGGAGTGACTAATGCTCCTACAAAGCTAAGTCAGTTTACCAATGATTCTGGTTTTACAACAAACAAAGGTACAGTAACTTCAGTAGCAATGTCAGTTCCTACAGGACTAAGTATATCAGGTTCTCCAATTACAGCAAGTGGAACGCTTGCTTTAAGTTATACTTCAGGATACTCAATTCCTACTACCGCAAAACAAACAAATTGGGATACTGCTTATGGATGAGGAAATCATGCTTCTGCAGGATATGTAAAAAATTCTGTTGATGAAAATATAACTGGAATTAAAAACTTTATAAACGGATTTAAAGTTTTTACAAATAGTGCAACAACTAGCAATGAATATAATACAACAGGAAAAATAAATCATACTGATTATGCAGCCCCTATTATATTTGGAACTAATTCAGGTAAAACATGGTGATCAACACAATTCCAAAGTTCAACCATATTGCTTATTGGTAGAGCAAATTCAATACCAATAAGAATACAATCTTTAAATTCTATTGAAGGTAACGCCTCAGAAATATATGCAACTAGATTTTATCAAAATGAGAAATTAGTAGCTACCGAGGAGTGAGTAACTAATAAAGGCTATCTTACTTCAGTTCCAGCGCAAACTTGGGCAAGTATTACAGGAAAACCTTCTACATTTACCCCTAGTGCACATACACAATCCTATACAACTTTAACTGGCTCTACAACCACAGCTAATCAAGCTATTGTATCTAATGGTACAGCTAATGGTTGAACATTAAAAACACTTGGAAGTAATGCATTTAACAGTACTTCTTATATTCCTACATCAGTTTCTGTAGTTGCTTCTACTTTAGCTGCAGGATCTTCTGCTACAGCTAGTTATGATGCTTCTACTAATAAGTTTACTTTTGGTATTCCAAGAGGCGCTACTGGTGCTCAAGGTGCAGCAGCAGGATTTGGTACTCCAACTGCTTCAGTTACTAATACTGTTGGAACACCTTCTGTAACAGTAACTGCATCAGGTTCAAATACTGCAAAAGTATTTAACTTTGCATTCACTAATTTGAAAGGAGATACAGGAGCGACAGGTCCAGCTGGAACTTATACTGCTGGAGCTAATATTACAATTAGTGGAAATGTTATTTCAGCAACAGATACTAAATACACTCTTCCTACAGCTACAAGTTCAGTACTTGGTGGAGTTAAAGTTGGAAGTAATATTACATTGTCTTCTGGGACTATTTCATTAAGTAAAAGTAATGTAACTTCTGCTTTAGGCTATACTCCTGCTAACACCAGTGATATACCTGAAATTCCTGTTGCACTACCTAATCCATATGCGCTAACAATTAATGGAACTTCATACACAGGTTCATCTGCGGTAGCTATAAATACTGCAAGAATACTATCAACGTCTACTTTAAGTAGTTCAACAGTTTCTGCAGGATATAGTTATAATAATACTTTATCAAGAACTATTTCTTCTCTGAGTGGGTTTAGTTCAAGTAATCCTGATTCAGTTATTATAAGCACTGCTAAACTTACATTTACTGCTTCTAATGCAATTAAGATGGATGGTCTTGCAGATTTATCTGGAACTTGTTATATCTACTGCTTAAGTTATATGGCAAATGGAAAAATTGCTGTTAATGGTGCAGTATATGCGTAATCTTAAAAATATATAAATTATGAGTGTAAAAATTTTTGATAAAGCACAAAATAAGTGGGTTATATTTCCTGGCTCAATAGGTGCACCTGGTAGATCTGCATATGAATTAGCAGTACAGCAGGGTTATAAAGGTACTCTTGATGAGTGACTGAAATCAATTAAAGGAGCTGATGGAAGAGATGCATATACTATTGCTGTTGAAGGTGGATATAAAGGAACCGAAGAGGAATATAATAACGCACTTACTATTGCTCCTGTAGCAGTAGATAAAATAAATAATGCAGATACTACTCCTACTAAAGATAGTACTAATTTAGTATTATCTGGAGGAGTAAAAGATGCAATTGATTCATTGAATTCAGATTTTAATGCCGATTTAGCTACTATTAATTCAAGTATTACTAATCTAAGCGATGAGATTGATAATATTGTTAATGTAGAAATTGGTGATCAATTAAAGTCTTCTATTATAGATAATCTTACTAGTTCTGATACAGAAAAAGCATTATCTGCAAGACAAGGTAAAATATTAAAAGAACTTATTGATAATCTAGCTAATTTACAAATTACAGTAGTAGATACACTTCCAACAACTGGAGAAAGTAATATTATCTATTTAGTAAAGAAAGCTGGTACAGGAACTGATATACATGATGAATATGTATACGTAGAAGGAAATTGAGAGAAGATTGGAACAACAGATGTTGATTTAACAAATTATTATACTAAAACTCAAGTAGATTCTATTAAAGATACTTTAGATAATAAAATCTCCAATAATACTTTAAGTATTACTAATATTACTACTAATGGATCTATTACTCCTGAAAACTTAAAAATTCAGAAGAATGGTGTTGATCTGCTTGATCCATGGAATGGTTCTAGGGAAGGAGTTGCAAATATTACAGTTCCAACTTCTTTACCTGATTTAAATCCAACTCCACAACAAATTATAGATGCACTAGGTTATCGTCCTGCTGATGCATCTTCAGCTGGTAGTGGAGATGTTACTGGTCCTACAAGTTCAAAAGATTCTAATATTGTAATATTTGAAGGAACAAATGGAAAGCTTATTAAAGATTCAGGATATAATGTAGGTTCTTTTGCAGTTAAAGACCATACACACACGATATCTCAAATTACCGATTTAGATCCTATTACAGTAGATGATACTTTAAGTGCTACTTCTATAAATCCAGTGCAGAATAAAGTAGTAGCTACAGCTTTAAGTAATAAAGTTAATAATGCCACTTTAGGAAGCTATGTTAAGACAGCAGACTTAAATGTAACTTTAGGAAATTATTATACTACTGCAGAAGTATATACAAAAAATGAAGTTGATGATAAAATTGGCTCTGCGGGTGGTGGAGATGTAATGGCTAGTGGAGATCTGGCTAATAACTATATTATTATTGGCGCAGGGTCTAAATCTATTAAGAAATCAGAACAATTACTTTCAGATTTAGCTTTAAAAAGTGATATTCCATCTTTAGACGGATACGCTACTGAATCATGAGTAGGAACTCAAAACTTTATTACAATGCCAGATGATTTAGCAGAAGATCGCATTGTTATTGGTGCAGGAACTAATAGTGTTACATCTAAAAGACTAAAAACTATTAATGGGATTTCATTACTAGTAGATGATACATATAATGTAACTAATTATAATGTTAGTCGAATGTTTCCATGAGACGCATTTACAGGTAGGGGAAATATAACTGGATTATATAACTATTTATTTGATGGAGTTGGACAATTAGTGCCAATTGAATATAATAATAGTGCATATACAAATCTCCCAGTTGATGGAGAATCTTTCGTTGGTACTTTGCAACCATATAAATATACTGCAGCTAATAATTGAAGTGTTAGAGCATTTCTTACTAGTGAAAATACAGGTAAAACGTATACAGGAGTATTTAACATGGGGCAATCTGCTTTAATTAATTGGATTGAGATTGGTAAAGATATTACCTCATCAGAAATTATATCTGCATTAGGATTTACTCCTATTAGCTCAAATGAAATTCCTACTGCTCTTCCAAATCCACATGCATTATCTATTACAGCTAATAGAATAAATAATTCTTATACAGGATCTTCTGCAGTTAATATTAATTTAGATAGTATTTTCTCTAAGAAGCTTAAAACTGTAACTACTCCTGGCCAACCTGGAATTTTTGTTGGAACAGAATCTTCTTATGAAGTTAGTGCTTTATATGTTTCTGCAGATGAGCCTGATGCAATTATTGTAATTCCTTCTTCAACTAGTATTGCTTTTAACAATACTATTTATACAGAAATGCAAGATTTAGGAACCTTAACAGGCGGCGCTTATAAATGTTACTGCATCACATATATTAATTCTAGTATAGTATTGGTTAATGGAGCTATATATGGCAATAGTTAGTAATTATGATGAAGATTATAAAAGATCTCTTGATTAAAATTATCAATGACATAGATACAGGTAATTCTAACTTAAGTGCAGATGAGTGTAATGAAGTTATTGAATATCTTACTGAAATAACAAATAAGAATGAGAAACTTAGCAAATATCAAGCCTGCAAGTACTTGAAAGTTAGTAGAGCTACGTTTGATAATTATGTTAGAGCAGGTAAGATTCCTAAAGGTCGTAAACAAATAGGATTTAAAGAATTATATTGATATAAGAAAGATTTAGATATTTTACAGGAAAAGAATTAGTAATGAGTTACTAATTATAGATCCTTCTAATCCCCTTAGGTTGAGAAACTTAAGGGGATTTTTTATTTTCATAGTAACGTTATGTTTTGGATTGATGTGGTAGTATCTTTGTACTGTAAGCTTACAACAAATAGATTTAATTAATTTAAAAATAATAGAACTATGGAAGTAGTAGAAAAGAAAGAAATGGTACACAAAGATGTATATGAAAGCGGTGAAAAAGAATACGCTTCAAAAGGTGTAGCTGGTACTGGATTAGGCTTAATATACTAGGTCCTTATAATAGTAATATTATATGCAAAACTCCCTTAATTGCTGGAAACTCCAGAAATGGACAATCAGCAGCTAAGCTTAGATAGAAATATCTTTGAAAGTTCAACGACTATCC
>ERZ837910.3872-NODE-3872-length-15541-cov-4.168346_pt1 | contig 15541 bp, 15 predicted proteins | sample MGYA00519940_ERZ837910 | MGnify/ENA primary metagenome ERZ837910 (study PRJEB31850, sample SAMEA3708825) | human gut metagenome | biome: human gut; feature: human-associated habitat; material: faeces | place: China | collected 2014 ... | reverse complement strand
GCGATATCTTTCAACGGAAGAATGTGGCTTTAAGCTGATCAAAAAAGAAAAGAGAATTTAAATATATGTTTATTAATAAGTGCAAATTGCCTAATTCGACACTTGATGACGTTCTGAAAAAAATGGTGGAGAAAGTAACTGAGCAAGAAATTGTAAGAACTACAATAGTTGAAGGCGGTAACAAAACGCACAAAAAACATATAAAAGTCTTACTGTCCAATGGAAAAATGTTGTTGATAAAAAGATGCAATCCAAAGCAGATACAGATGCTAAAGAGTATTATGGACACATATATGATACCTCAGTTTCAGAAAGTGCTTGGTGGATGTCAATTAGATCCTGATGTCTGCTATATGCTATTGGAATGGAAGGATGGAACAATAATCTCCGATTCAAGTCAAGAATTTTTTTCTGGTAATCTACAGATTGCCGCAGCGACCATAAAAAAAATACACAATGATACACAGTGCCAAGAAAAAGTAAGAATCGATGATAGCTTTATCGATGAGATTGAAAGCAAATCTTACTTAACAAGGGATGAAAAAAGGATAATTATTCAATATGTATTGTCAAATCTTCATTACTTGAACGGTCGGAATAAGTCAGTAATTCATGGTGATTTACACCTGCGCAATATACTCGTGGCGAATTCGGATGTTGTGTTTATTGACTTGGATGATGTATGTTGGGGAGATCCTTTTGAAGACTTAGTTTATGCAGCAAATCTTCACGGCGCGAAAAGTGAAGCCTATCCATATTTTATGCTTTTAGAATATTACTTTGACAATAAGATTCCAGAAGAGTTTTGGCCGATTGTGAATGTATATTCTATAAAAAAGGCCATGTGTATCATCGAAGATGAGATAACCCGAAATCAAAATCACAGTTCGTATTTATCAATGTCTTCAATTCTTAGAGAACATGATTATATGTCTCGGGATGAACCAAATTGGTTTAAGACATTTGCTAAAAGATAGAACAGAACGGAGACAGAAAATGTTTGACAACAATCTTTTTACTGATATTTACAAGATAAGAGAAAACCTATATGGAGAGGATTCTTCGAATACAATAATGACACTTGCACATGAAGTGTACGAAAATATAGCGTTAAAAAAGATTCCTGAAAAACTCAGATATCTTCTTTTTAAAACCACAAATTGTTGTAATTCGGATTGCGAATATTGTTCCCACGCAATTAATCGTATTCCTAAGGAGCAAAAATTTAATATTCCCCGTGAAGTAATAATGCGAACCATAGAAGAAGCAGCTGAAATGGGGGTTGACGCTATTTCTATAAGTGGGGGTGAACCATTAATACGCAATGATATGGTCGAGATAATTGCGAAAACTGTGGAATGTGGCATTGTCCCTGTGTTATTGACAAATGGGCTACTGCTGGATGAAAAATGGGATTATCTAGGCCAGGCCGGTCTTCGCTACATCATAATCTCTATTGACTCAATAGATAAAGATATATATGAAAAGCAAAGAGGTGCGGACTTTAACCGCGCTGTTGCCGGTATAGAGGCAGCTCTAAAAATGAGAAAAAAATATAGAAATGTTGAGATTCATGTCTCCGCTGTGCTGACCAAAGACAATCAAGAGGATTTTCTCAAATTGCTCGAATACATGAATGCCAGGCAAATAAAAGTGCAGATTAGTCCCTATCACAAAAGAGAAGATGACTTGGAAGACTATTCTATAGTTGATTGTGAAAAAATAAAGAACTTAACAGAAAAATTAATTCAGTTGAAAAAGGAAGGGCACCTGATTGCCAATTCAATTGGCTTCTTAAAGCACCTTCCAGATTTCTTCTGTTCAAATAAAGTTATGCCTGATAGCTTTGAGTGCAAAGTCGGCTATACAAGTCTTGCGATTGACGCATATATGAATGTAAAACCATGCTGGTCTTTTATGTATGAACCAATAGGAAATCTCCAAAACAACTCACTTTATGAAATTTGGAACAGCGAAAAAATGCAACATTACAGGGAAAAAATGATCCGTTCCGAATGTGAGGGATGTTGGTATCTATGTACTTCTGAAGTATGTATGATGATAGATAACATTTTGGGAGAAGATTATTGAAACTATGAAGAAGTATGATGTAATAATTATCGGTGGTGGTTTTGCTGGGCTCGCATGCTGTATACACTTGATACAGCATGGGATGTCTTGTTTGATTGTTGAAAAAAACAACGATCTTTCAGGTAAAGTATGTGGAGACGCTCTTACAGTATCTGCATTGACATATCTCAAAATGATAAACATAGATCCCAACACTATTGAAGGGAAAAAAGTGTTCAGTAAAATAATTTATAGAGATGGTGCCCGCAAAGAATTATTCTTTTCTGAACTATTTGGAATGGATTTTGAATTTGGTGTTTCGCGTGATATATTAATTGATTACATTCTTGACTATGCTTTAGTTAATGGGGCGGTAGTTGCTTGGAATCATGAGTGTCGAAATATTACACATATTGATAAAGGTTATTGTGTTGATGGGGTTTATTATGCAAGTGAAATAGTTCTTGCAAGTGGTGTTACTGGGAGAAGAATCATTCAAAAATCTTTGCCCAAAGATTTGCCTATGGGAATATCCGCCAGAATTCAAGGGAAGTGCGGGTATTCAAATGAATCTTTCCACTATTTTTATAATAATTGCTATGGTGACGGATATGCTTGGCTTTTCCCAATAGGTCAGGATATGTGGAACGTGGGAGTTTATGGATGTGAAAGAAAACATATAAAGCAATTATATTATAGTTTTGAAAAAGAACTATTTGATGATAATCGTGGATTTGAGTATCTACGAAAGCCAAAAGGTGCTTTCGTAGGTGCAACCAAAGAAATAGTTTGCAATAATTCCCCATTTTGGCTTGTAGGGGACTGTGCGTTTAGCTCTAATTACGAAACGGGAGAAGGAATATCTTTCGCAATACGGGATGGAATAACTGTTGCGGAGAAAATAATGGAGAAAAGACGAGAATAAAACAATGAACACGAATATAAGAATCGAAAACAGAAAACGAATAAATAATTATCAGGTTCAAGATTTAGAGGGAAAAGTTGATTTCTATCCTGCTTACATCCAAATAGAGCAGACAAGTCGATGCAATGCGGAATGTATAATGTGTAATCATTTTTATTTGGGAAACCGGGGGTGCAATGATATTGATCTATCGGTGATTGAGAAAATAGAGCCAATTCTACCATACTGCGAGACTATTATGCTGAACGGTGATGGTGAACCATTTCTCTGCCATTCTATTGGGCAAAATATTAGATGCTTTAGGAAACATGGTGTTAAGATTGGCACAAATACAAATCTGTCCTTTGTGCCGGATGAAATTTGGCCATTTTTCTCTGATACCTTTGGATTTTTAAATATTTCCTGTGACGGAGCCACCCGGGAAACATTTGAAATGATCAGACAAGGGCTTAAATGGAAGACATTTTTGGGAAACTTGGCGAGATTAAATTCAATTGCTCCACTCCTGAAAAAAAATTTTGATTGTGTTGTTTCGAAACAAAATGTACAAGAACTGCCTGACATTGTAAAACTGGCAGCGGAATATGGGGTGCGATCAGTTCGATTCCGGAGGTTGGGAGTTAATCCTTGTATCGGGAACGAAACTGATCAGGTTGAGTACTATCATTCTATTTTAATGGATAGTTTGACAGCAGCGCAATGTATTGGCAAAAGCTTGGGGGTGGAAGTTTCTTACCCAAATTATAAAGCCGCTTCGCAACAGTTTATATTGCCGTCAAGAGAAGAAATGACGGATGAGTTAATTAAAAGGAAAAAGAAATCAGTAAATGCCATGAAGAATGCCTCGCTAGAAGACGATTACTGCTCAGAGGCTGTAACTACTCGCGATTGGAACAAGAACATTTGGTTTTCTGGTAAGAGATGCAAATGGGCGGTTGAAAGGTGTTATATTGACATAAGAGGAAATGTTACAACTTGCTGTTTTAATATGAAAAAACATATGGGATCACTTAAGAATCTGTCATTTGATGAAATATGGAATGGTGTTGAATATGCCGAGTTCAGAAAGTTAATGGCAAAACATTTACTCCCCGATTTTTGCAAGAATTGTAATTGGATTAAAGATGAAAAGTTTTAAGAAGGAGTGGTTTGATGACAATTTCAGTTATAATCCCTACTCTGAACGAGGAAAAAAGAATTTCTGACACGCTTGAAGCGATTTATAGCGGAACACTAATCCCATCAGAAATAATAGTTGTAGATGGGGGGTCTTCTGATTGTACTGTGAGGATAATAAAAGAAAAATACCCAGATGTTGTCCTGCTAAATAATCCCGAAAGAACAGCGGCAGCAGGAAGAAACATTGGAATAAAAAAGGCTAAAGGCGACATAATTGCTTTTACTGATGGTGATTGCATAGTCGACAGGGATTGGCTAAAGAATATCAAAATTCATTTTGAAAATAAAGAAATAGATGGATTAGGTGGAAAAGTGATGAATGCGCCTCCAGAAAACCACTATGAGGAATACTGGGGGAATTTAGCATGGAATCTTATTATGAATTTTCCCGATGAAGCCTATGAAGTGAAAGAAAAGAAGCTAAATGATGCTTTTGTTACAGCCAATTGCGCGTATAAGAGAGAGTTGCTTTATAGAATACAAGGGTTCAGTAATTTTTTTGCAAATAACGCAGAAGATGTTGACTTGTGCTGGCGAGCTATCGAAAGTGGTGCAAAGTTAGTTTATGTACCAGATGTAGTTATCTATGCACATAATGTAACAACATTAAAAGGGGTTGCGAAAAAAAGCTTTAGAAACGGAGTATCAAGCAGTAAGCTACAAAAGAAATATGGGAATCGGTTTAACTGCGATCCAAGTATTTATAAGATGCTACTTAAGAATATAGCCGGACTTGTAAAAAAAGAAACTGATGCGGAACTAAATTGCGTCGAATTGATTTGTCACTTATTAGGCAAGTATTATGGCAGCTTAAAGGTTGGCGTTATTAACATATGATAATATGATAAATAGTCACAGCATGGTAATACTACGTTTCCTTATTTGCGATTGTTTGAATTAAGTACGGATCAGTTTGTATGCATTGATGTTAACAGAAATGAATAATTCGTTTATATTGATATACTGAAATTTTATTAGTTGGAGGAAAACTATGAGCAAGCGTTTAAATGTTTACATAGAGAACTTATACAACAGTTGTATGTGGGTTACAGACCAACACCGACAATTATTATATAAAAGGCAAAAAGAAAACAATCTAAGTGATGAGGAAATACAATCTTTAGTTGAGAAAAATGCAGAGACTGCAAAAAGAAACTTTTCTAAGGTTTTTAAGAGAATGGGGAATAAAATAGAATACTACACCGTGCCGACTTGTATATTTCCGATTGGAGAAGCCTCCGAGATTGTAATTTCATGCAAGTATAGGTATCAAAAGATCGTTGGAAGGTACAAGGTAATTGTATCACCTTTTTATAATTATGACTATAAAGCCTCCGCTTCATATAAACCATATTCAATAATAATTGAGGCGAAGAATAATTCATTAATTATACCATTTCTTTTTGACGGGGAGGACATGTATTCTATAAATGTTTTCTACCTTCTAGATGAAGAAGAAATGCTTTTCGTGTCAACTAACGTGTATGCTGTAAATCGGGATCTTTATGAGTGCAAATATTATAAGGCGGATTTACACATGCATACAACTCATTCGGATGGATATGAACCGCCTGAACTTGTCGTTGCTTCTGCGAGGGAATGTGGCATGGATATAATTGCCATTACCGATCACAATGCTTTTTCAGGTTCTGTTTCCGCCAAGAAAAAAGCTGCTGACATGGGACTTGATATGACTGTCATTCTTGGTGAAGAGTATTCTTTAGAGTACTCCCCAATGCACATTTTAGCATTAGGAACTGAAGAAGAAATTGATAGAAAGTATCTTACAAAACAAGTGTTAGATATGCCTGAAACTAAGAAAATACTTGAGTCTAATCCAACACTATCATGTGATGCTGAGGTCTACGCATGCACACAGGTTTTGCTTGATCAAGTGTCAAAGATTGGTGGTATAAGTATCTTGGCTCATCCATACTGGAAACCGATAGCACTTAATGGAACAAGAATAGATACACCGGAGAATGTATATATAGAACTTGGCAAAGACAAAAAATTTACAGGAATAGAGATTGTATCGGGTTCACTAGATGGCGAAGTAAATGTTTCTAACCTTCAAGCATCTTTGGCGCGAACAATCCTTGGAAACTTTGATGGTGTACCTATAATAGGTATCACGGATGCTCATTATTACACTACGGATTCAATCTGCGGCAAGCATTTTACTATTGTGTTTTCTAAATCAAATAGTAAAGACTGTGTTCTGGAAGCACTCCGGAGCGGTTTTACTGTCGCAGTTGAATTGGTAAATGGGACACCTTTATGCTATGGTGAACATAGGCTGGTTAAATTTGCTGAATTTTTATTGAAAAATTATTTTCCATCAAGGGATTTAGCCGCAAAAAAGGAAGCACTTTCCGCCAAACAGAAGTATTTATTAAAGTCAGCAGAGTAATGCAGGGTGTAGATATATGTTATTGAATATTCTCATCGTCTGTATCATTGGGCTGGTCATAATGAGCGCTCTTGTAGCGGCCGTAGTTTACTATAGGGTTGCAAATCCTTCAGACAGAAATGTATTTGATAATTCTAGAGTAACGGACAATACAGTAGGCTGCGACTATAAGATTCTTAGTACCATATCATCTGATGGCGTAAGGTTAAATGCGTATTTTGTAGATAATGATAACTCCGATTGCCTAATTGTTGTCCTTCACGGGTATGGAAGCCAAGCTAAGAATCTTTTGCCGTTTATAAATCATTTCCAAATAACTGGATACAGTGTATTAATTCCGGATTTAAGAGGACATGGAGGTAGCGACGGAATATGTGGATTTGGATACAGAGATGCTCCAGACATTTTAGAATGGATGTATTATGTGGACAAAAGAAAAGAAACTCGCTATAGAAAAGTTCTTTTTGGAACGTCCATGGGAGCAACAACAGCGATTAATGTTGCCTTATATGCGGGCAACACCGAGATCAATGCAGTGATTGCTGATTCAACCGTACCTGATTTTTTTAAAATAATAGAAAAAGTGTATCGGTGGAAGGTAAAATATCCGTGGTGGTTAGTACGACCCTTTTTGGTCATATATATGAGATTATTTGGGAAAGTATCGCTAAAGAGACTATCTCTTTATGACAGGATTCAGTCATTAGATGTTCCTATTCTTTTCATTCACGGAAAGAAGGATGGATTAATTGACTTTAATAGCGTCAATGAGCTATATGCACATGTTCGGTGCAATAAGGAAATCGTTTTATCGGATAATGCTGATCACATAGGAATGGTGAATATAGAACCAGATAAATACTGGAATAAGGTCGATGACTTTATTATAAATAAAAGCTACAGAAAAGAGGGGTTATAATGAGGAAAACATTAGTGACCGGTGGTGCCGGCTTTATTGGATCACATCTATGCAAAAAATTGTTGGAAGCAGATAAGAAGGTAATATGTCTTGATAATATGTTTACTGGTACATATGACAATATTAGCGAATTGTATTCGAATCCAAACTTTGAATTTATTAACGCAAATGTTATTCATCCATTACAGCTTGATGTTGATGAGATATATAATTTAGCATGTCCGGCGAGTCCCATACAATATCAATATGATCCCATCATGACAACTAAAACCAGTTTTCTTGGAGCGTTGAATGTTCTTGATCTAGCTAAGAAAAACGGGGCCAAAGTTCTACAGGCAAGCACCAGTGAAATATACGGAGATCCCTTAGTACATCCTCAGATAGAAGATTACAGAGGAAATGTCAACACAATTGGGCCAAGAGCATGTTACGATGAGGGAAAAAGAGTCGCGGAAACACTCTTTTCGGATTACCGACGTCTTTACAGTGTAGACACAAAGATTGTCAGAATCTTTAACACCTATGGACCTCATATGTTAGAAAATGATGGTCGAGTTGTTTCGAATTTTATAATGCAAGCTTTATCAGGAAAACCGTTGACAATCTATGGTGACGGCACTCAAACCCGAAGTTTTTGCTACATAGATGATTTGGTAAACGGTTTGATATCCATGATGGAAACAGGCAGCAGTGTTTCTGGCCCGATTAATTTGGGAAACCCAAGAGAACTGACGGTCATGGAATTAGCCGAAATGATAAAACAAAAGACTGGTTCGGATTCAAAGATTGTATTTGACAAGCTGCCGGAAGATGATCCGGTCAAACGTAAGCCGAATATTGAATTGGCAATTAAAGTACTGAAGTGGGAACCCAAGGTTTCAATTGAAACAGGTATTGATAAAACTATATCTTATTTTAAGGATAGACATTAATAGGCTACTAGAGAGGATTAACAATATGGATGTGGAGCCAAAAAAACAAGGACCTACCCAAAAGCACCCAAAAAATAAGCACTCCCAAGAACAAGCTCCCAAAAAACAAGGATTATCTGCTTTTTTTACATATGATTATCAATCTGACTTAATACATTATGCACAAATGTTGGATCCTAGCTACGAAGGAGCACTGATTGAATATTGGGGAATATTTACAGCACATTTGATTAAGTGCTTTGAAGCGGATCGTGAAAGCGGAAACATTACCAAACTTTATGATAATGTGAGGCGTGTTCTTAAATGTGTTGAAAAAGACGAATCTAAAAAGGGAATTACACTATCTGGTGAAACGCATGGGGTTTCGATAATATCAGAAATGTTTGCTTTAATTGGATCCGCATATCATCGTTGGACTACTTGCGATTTGGGAACTGCTATAATAATTATGAATAAAATTCTTAACGAAACAATCAACATAGCAACTATTCCCAATTATACCCTACCTTTTGAGTCCGTACTCTATAGAGGCAGGACTTCTGAAAAGCAGTTAGATAAAGCAGATATGTTTCATATTCCTTTTATGCAAGCATATAAAATCCGCAATCAAAGATTTAGTATCACAGGTCAACCGCTATTGTATTTAACTGATCATGTGTTTGGAGTTCTTAATGAACTGGATATCCAAACTAGAGATGAATATGAAAAATTGCATGTTGTTCAATACAGAACGAATAATAGCTTTGACAAGATTGCTGACATGACAATAACTGGCAATTTTGAACATATAGACGATCCTAATATTTTCAGACAGTATTTCTGTAGGTTTATATTAAGTTGTACATGTAGTTTCCCTAATATCAGGGGGCGCGATAAATCATATTTTGTGGAAGAATATGTTATACCTCAACTTGTTACTCAGTTGTTAACAAACGACTTTAGAGGAATTCGCTACAACACAATTAATGGCTATCGGAATGACAAAAACAACCTTCTCCCAAACGACTATGTTAATTACGCTTTTTTCACAAAACAAAAATCTAATGAACCTGTTGATGAAGAACTTAGAAAGAACTTTATAATCGATGGGCCTATTACGGTTTCGAGATTAGATGTATATAATCCATCCGAAAACTACAGCATAAGTAAGATTGTTGATATTATTGTTAGTCATTTTGGTAGAGTGAAATGTTTTAACCTATTATTGTCTGAACTTGAGAATAACGAATATTACAGGAATTTCAAAGATGAGAAACAATTATTATTCAAGGATGGTCAATATCGGTATATTAGAGTTGAATCGAGGGATGCTGACAAATGAAAAAATATAGAATAGCGGTTGTAGGCACAGGATATGTTGGAATGTCTCTTGCTTTACTGTTAGGGCGGGATCATATAGTATGTGCTAAAGATGTGGTCGAAGAAAGAGTCGATATGATTAATGCTGGAGATTCTCCGATTCATGACGATTACATCGATCAATACCTTAAGGATAAGAAAAGTAAGATAAAAGCTACGATAGACCCCAATGAAGCATATGCTGAAGCGGATTTTGTCATTGTTGCAGTGCCAACAAATTATGATCAAGGCAAGAACTATTTTGATACATCAATTGTTGAACATGTAATAGAAGAGGTAATCCATACAAATGAAAATGCGTACATCATAATAAAATCTACAGTTCCAGTTGGCTTTACAGAAAAAATGCGAGAAGTTTTACACAGTGATAAAATTCTGTTTAGCCCTGAATTTTTAAGAGAATCAAAAGCGCTATATGATAATTTGCACCCTTCGAGGATTATTGTCGGAACAAATCTAGCTGACGAACAAAATGTGGAAATGGCTAGGCTATTTGCAGAAATATTGGTCGATGCCGCTGAGGACGACTGTGTTTCCAAACTCATAATAGGTGCATCTGAGGCCGAAGCAATAAAGCTCTTTTCTAATACTTATCTTGCAATGCGAGTGGCATATTTCAATGAACTAGATACATATGCAGAATTGAGAGGATTAGATAGCAGACAAATTATAGAGGGCGTTTGTTTGGATTCCAGAATAGGAAATTTCTACAACAACCCTTCGTTCGGCTACGGAGGATATTGCTTGCCCAAAGATACCAAACAGCTATTGGCTGATTACGCGGATGTACCAGAAAATATTATTCAAGCAATTGTTGATGCGAACAGAACACGTAAAGATTTTATCGCATGCCGTATCCTAGAAAAAGCTGGTTATTACGACTGTGAGAATAACATATACCCGCTAAGTAAACAGAATCGAATCGTGATCGGTATTTTTAGGCTTATAATGAAGAGTAATTCTGACAACTATAGAAACAGTTCCGTGCAAGGCGTTATTAAACGCATAATAGCTAAAGGGGCAAAAATAATAATATATGAACCATCTCTTCCAAACCACTCAACATTCCTTGAAAGCATGATAGTTAATGATTTGGATGAGTTTAAGGAAAAAAGCTCTGTAATAATTGCTAATAGATATGACAAATGTCTTGATGATGTTCGGGACATCGTATATACAAGAGATCTATATAGTAGAGATTAGGAGCGCAGAGGGTTCATGGTGAAGGTGGGTAGACTATTGCTGAGAAGAACCCCTATGACTGTTGTTGCGGTGATTACCATTTGAGCGTAGGTGCTTTTACAATTTGTTATATATGATAGTATGGCGATATGTCTGCACAGAATTGCGCAACAGTCCGTTGCACAATTGGCTGTGTTCTCTGATTTTCTATTTCAAAAATCTGTTTTCATACTCCTGATGATGCAGACAATAACCCTGTGCGATCAGCGCATCTGTTTTCAGTGCAACGAGGTTCGTGTCCGAGTGCATTGCACTGGCAATCTGCTGTATATCATAGCCGTAATGGATATATTCGAGGATTTCCTCATCGTCCAAGGATACCTGAGAAGCGAACACATTCGCTTCATATTCCATCCGGCTCTCCTGCATATTGAAAATATTGAACTCTTTGAAGCCGCCTGCTTTCACGGCTTCCTTTCGGTGCAGAACATCGTGTCCGATCTCGTGGAGCATAACGATGCCTTCCATCACCGGATGCAGATCGTTTTTTATGAAGATAAATCGGTTACGCATCAGAACCTTATAGGCTCCACGCTGCCGTTTGAAATCCACAGGGACGACTTCAATGCCAAGTTCACGGGCAATCCTATGCGGATCTCTCGTGCCGAGCGTATCGACCAGCCTATTTGCCGTCTGTACGATCTCCAAAGTCTGAATATCCAAGAGCGAACACCCCCTTCTGCCTATTTCGGCATTTCGGCAATTCTATTCTAACATAAGTTGCGTCCCATTAAACGGACACGACAAAATCAGTCTTTGCGGTATTTCTTGGGCGTGTACTTCTTATTCTTCTCTTTGGCAATCCAATACGCATCCTGCAAAGCCTTCATCATCACATCCAAATCCTCATCGGCAATATTGCCGCCTGCAAAAAGACCGCTGACTTCGTCTACCAACGCTTGCGCCTGCTTTGCGCCCTTCGCACCGTACTCCTCTGCGGCGGAAAGGAGAAACTCCTCGTCCTCATTCAGAAAGTAGTTTTCTTCAGTATGAAACAGCTCTGCCAGCTTGTGATAGATGACCCGCTTTCTCGGATAGCATTCGCCGGATTCATAGTTGGTGATCGTTCTGAGGGAAACTCCAAGGGCTTTTGCCAGTTCATCCTGTTTCATGCCCGCTTCCGTGCGGGCTTCTCTTAATTTCTCGCAAAACTTCATTGTACTATCCTCCGTAGTGTTCAAAATATGTTAGAAATTAAATTGCCATTATCTGTTGACAAACGCAGATGAACTGCGTATAATAAAAGCACGCAATTAAACTGCGTATTTATCTTACTCGAACTTGCGTATCTTGTCAAGGGGTTTTGAAAAGATACCGCAATATTTTTAAGTATTGATACACGATCATTATTAGTATGCCCGTTCATACGGAAAAGGAGCAGCAATGGGGAGAAACAATACAACAGCAGTAAAAAATATTGCAAAGATGTACGAACAGTTGGGTTTGGCGCAGGACGACATATTCCATAAAACAAAGCTGCTTTTAAGCATTTACCGTGATGTGGTTTGGGCGACGCTATCAGACAGCAACTGCGTAAATGAAGAAATCTATTACTACGGCCACGATTTAACGGATGCTTTGGTCTATTTGGATGAGTTTGCACCCGATATAGAACGCAGCGAGTTTGAACGCCGTGTGTGTAACCTGTTTGAGAATAAGTGGATGATCGACCTTATCGATAAGGCGACGAGCAAGGTCTATGACTATTACAATAACGGACGACTTTACCACGAAATTCTCTCCAAGAGCTATCTGTCCGCTTTTCGCTATACCGAAAGCGAACTGCTGGAAATACTTAATTTAGAACGCAGCACCTTTTATGACCGAAAGAAGGAGGCTGTTATGCTGCTCGGAATAGCGCTATGGGGTTATGCTATCCCCGTATTTCGTGGCATTTTTGATGCAGAGGGAGATGAAAGTGAGATACCCGAATTCTTTACCAGCACAGAAAAGTCCGACCTTTGTCCGACGAAAGTCCGATGAAAATCCGACCGATTTCCTACTGAAAGTCCGACTTTGCCTCTGCTATACTGTCTATGCTGACGGATTGCAGCCTTCTTTGGTGCGTGGCAGAAAAATGGCGAGAAAGTGGCACGGATACGCCGATGACACGGAAAAGTAGCCGTGCTATAATGGTATCGTCAAAAAATACAAGCAATTTACGCGCCTAAAAGTTCCTGCCCACCATACTCTCGCTGCAATCCGGTCGAGCAGGCAAATGAATAGGTTATACGAAGCAGTTACAGCCTCAAAGGTTTGTAGCTGCTTTTTTATTGCCTGTTTGCCGACAGCAGCCGTGAAAGATGTTTTTTGAAACGAGAGCACATCTTTCACCAAGTTATAAGCAGCTTAGGCGAAGCGAATTGAATAGGACGAGCTGAAAGAAGAAGCCGTTGTAGCTATCAAGGATTGACTTGAAAGCTACAGCGGCTTTTTTGTACCATCTTCGCTTTCTCCTGAGCAGGAAGGAGAAAGTTATGTCCCTGTCCCAGTGGCAAAGCGCCGTTTCCCGCTATCCGTGATCTCCGGATTTTGAACCCGAACACCAAATTCAAAATTCAAAGGAGATTTTACTATGAGCTGGAATAACGGCTACGAAAAAAAGAAGTTTGAGCAGGCGCAAAAAGCGCAGGCAAAGGAATACCGCAAATGCGGGATGAGCGAGGAACAGATACAGGCGATGTACCTGCAAGATTTGCAGGAATATCGAAATAACCGCATTTACGCAATACACATTCAGTCCATCGAGGAACTTGAAAGTGACGGTGAGGAGAGCAGAAATGCACTGCACAAAAAGTTCCTGCTTTCGATGACCTGCACGATGGATATGAGCGAGTGCGGTCGATACGGCTGGATCGACGAAATCGAGAACAGTGCTCTATATTGTGCGGTTTGTAAACTCAACACAAATCAGAAGGAGCTTCTGACTCTGCTGTATCGGGATGGATACACACTTTCAGAAGTCGCAGACCGGATATATCACACCTCTGTTGCGGCTGTTTCGCTCAGACTCTCCCGCATACAAAAGCGAATCCGCCAAGTAGTTGCGGAGAATGGAGGGCTGGGAAATGACTGATTTCAAAAAATGCCCTCCGTATATGGAACTGTGCCTGTGCCGCAGATGTGCGGATGTCTACTTCAACGATCCTGCCTATTGGGTTGAACGCTCAAATCCCATTCAAACCGTGCGGGAGCTTTGTGATGTATGCAACCAATACCGTGGCTTTGACTATTCGATTTGGAAGAAGCCCTCGAATGCGCGATTGCCAAAATCGCATCGTTGAGGAGGTGCCCGAAAATGAATATGATTAAGGCAGATAAAGAAAACAATATTTTCGGTGCACTGAAACTCATTGAGCAGCTTTATCTTGACGGCGAAATCCCCGGCTATGTATTTAGGAACATCCTTCAGGAATACAAGGATGATGTCTGCATTGCCGATTTCACCTGTTACAAAAAAGAAAAGCAGGAAGGTGAGGATAAGTAATGTATGGATTAAATTCTGATTTTCAAAAGAGAGATGTTGCTATATACGCTCGTGTATCGACGGAGCACGAAGCACAGCTTTCAGCTCTCGGTAACCAGCTTGACTGGTATAAGCCAATTTTGGCGGCAAGACCTGACTGGACTCTGACCGCACAGTATATTGATGAAGGTATTACGGGAACATCGGCTGAGAAGCGTCCGCAGTTTATGAAAATGGTTGAGGATGCACGGCAGAAGAAGTTCAATATGATTATCACCCGTGAGGTATCCCGTTTTGCGAGAAATACAGTGGATACCCTTCAATACACACGATTGTTGAAGGAATACGGTGTTGAGGTGTTTTTCCTCAACGATAACATCAAGACCTTTGACGGCGACGGTGAACTGCGGCTGACGATAATGGCAACGCTTGCACAGGACGAGAGCCGCAAGACATCTATTCGTGTAAAAGCCGGACAGCAGACCTCTATGCAGAACGGCGTGTTTTACGGCAACGGAAACATTCTCGGATACGACCGTGTCGGTAAGGAGATGGTCATCAACCCCGAACAGGCAAAGACGGTGCGAATGATCTATGATATGTACCTGAGTGGAATGGGGGTAACAGCTATCCAGTATGAGCTTGAGAAAGCTGGACGGCTGACAGCAATGGGAAAGGAACGGTGGTTCGCATCGTACATTGCGAAAATGCTTCGCAATTCCTTTTACTGCGGCATCATAACCTACCACAAGGAATATACGCCTGATTTCCTGAAGCAGAAGAAAATCAAGAATTACGGTGATTTGGAGTATATTCAGGTTCAAGGTACACACGAGCCAATCGTAACCGTCGAGGAGTTTGAGCAAGTTCAGAAGCTGATGGATGCCAAATCGGTGCTTATGAAAAACCATAACAAAGGAAAACGCAGAGTAGGAAGAATGCAGCATACCACTGCTTACGGACGGCTGATGATTTGCCAGTGCGGAAACAAATTCAACCTGCGGTTTCATTCCCGTGACGGACGGACAGACGGCGT
>ERZ837910.3866-NODE-3866-length-15556-cov-15.749823_pt1 | contig 15556 bp, 15 predicted proteins | sample MGYA00519940_ERZ837910 | MGnify/ENA primary metagenome ERZ837910 (study PRJEB31850, sample SAMEA3708825) | human gut metagenome | biome: human gut; feature: human-associated habitat; material: faeces | place: China | collected 2014 ... | reverse complement strand
ATGCCGATCTGATAGACCTTTTCTACGATGGGATTCATAACGCATTTCTCCTTTTTAACATTTGCATGAACTCCTGCGGCTGAGGGCCCCGATGGGCATACCTTCCCCACCGCACATTCGTATCTTTAGTATAAACGAGAGCGGGCCGTTTGGTAATGCTCAACAAGCACAATGTTTTGCATAAGAGCTTGTATACATTGCACAAAAATGACGAATGACCCGAAAAATCGGGGCAAATGCCGGTAAAAATGCTGGAAAATTGCTGCAAAAACTGGCTCAGATGCCAAGGGTTTCCAGTATCTCGGCCACGCCGTCGTGGTCGCAGTCGGCTTTGCTGACAAGGTGCGCCAGTGCCCGGATCTCCGGCATGCCGTTGGCCATTACAGCGGCTACCCCGGCCTTTTGCAGCATGGCGCGGTCGTTCTCGCTGTCGCCCACCGCAAGAGTGCACGCGTGCGGGACGCCCAGCCGGTCGGCCAGTGCGCGCAGCGCCTCGCCCTTGTCCACACCGGCGGCGGTCACCTCCACGTTTTTCGGCGACCCCTGTACGATCTCCACGCCCGGGACGGCGCGGAAGCGGGGCAGCGCAGCCGCAGCCTGCTGCGGGGTTTCAAAAAACACGCAGAGCTTTTCAATGGCAAAGGCGTTGCGGCTCATCCACTCGGCTGCGTCCCGCAGAATGGTAAAGCGGCCATCGTTGGGCTGGCGCGCTTCGGTGCCGTCCTTCTTTGCTGCCCGGGCAGCGGCCAGCGCTATGCTGTGGGCATCGGTGCAGGCGTATCCGTCCGAGAAAATGCGCAGGTCGGCGTGGCAGCTCTCGCAGACGGCAAAGGCTTCGCGGGCAGTCTCCACCGGCATCAGGCTGTGCAGCAGGCAGACCGGGGTGCTGGTGCGGTGTTCTTTTGCGTTGGAATAGCGGCTGTACACTGCGCCCATGGGGTCGTTGCCCAAATCCCACACGGCGGCACCGTTGCAGGTGATGACGTAGCGGATGCCGGGCAGCTGCGCCACCTCCGGCGGCAGACTGGCCAGCGGACGGCCGGTGGCGGGCACGATGTACACGCCTTTATCCACAGCAGCTTGCAGAGCGGCGCGGGTGCGGGGGGTGACGTGCCCCTCGCGGTTCAGCAGGGTGCCGTCCAGATCCAGCGCGACCAGACGGATGGCGGGAAATTCTTGTGGCATGACGTACTCCTTTTATAAATAAGATGTAGCTTGTTTTTATTGTATCGCAGGGAAAACATTTGCGCAAGTGGATGGAATGTGCTATAATAACACGTCAATTCACATAAAAAATAGGAGAAACGACATGAAACTTAGCCAACTGCGCAGCCGGTGCCGCCCGCATTTGTGGTACCAGCTGTACTGGGTGGTGTACCTGATCTGGTTCTTCTGGCTGGACCTCACCGTCACTGCCCCGAAATATATCCTGCACAGCCCGCTGGACGATCTGATCCCCTTCAACGAGTGGTTCGTGCTCCCTTATTGCAGCTGGTTTCTGCTGCTGGCGGGGGTGACGGCGGCACTGTGGTGGTGCGATACCGCCAGCTATGATAAGCTTTGCCTGACCATGTTTTCCGGCATGACCTTCTGCCTGATCGTGTACATGATCCTGCCCAACGGGCTGGAACTGCGCCCCGCTGTGGAGACCCTTGGTCGGGATAACCCGGCGCTGCGGATCATGCAGCTGCTGTGGAAGGCGGACGCCGCCGTGAACGTCTGCCCCTCCATCCACTGCCAGAGCTCCGCCTGCATGGCAATGGCCTTCAGCCACAGCAAGCTGGCAGAGGGCAAGCCTCTGCGCAAGGTGCTGGCGTGGGCGTGGGCGGCGCTGATCTGCCTGTCCACCGTGTTCACCAAGCAGCACTCGGTCATTGATGTGGCCTGCGGCTTGGCGGTGGCTTTTGTGTGGCTGCCGGTGATGTACCGCCCGGCGCGGGCACTTCATTGAACAAAATAGCAAAAAATTGCCCTTGATTTTCGGTTGCTCCTGCTATTGACAGTTGCCCGGCAGTTGGGTAATATGGTCATATACTAGTATATCACCAACTGACCCCGAAGGGAGAACACTGCAATGGCATCTTTGAGTGCGAGGGAACAGGCGTATCAGACCATCCGAAGCCGGATCATCACCATGGAGCTGAAGCCCGGCGACCCCCTGAACGACAGGGAACTTGCGGAGCAGATGGGCATCAGCCGCACCCCCATGCGGGAGGCGCTGATCATGCTCAACATTGCCCACATGGTGGACATCAAGCCGCAAAGCGGTACCCATGTGGCACCCATCGACCTGAAGCGGATGGAGCTGGAGCAGTTTGCCCGCTTCACCCTGGAAAAAGAGATTTTGAACCGCGTGCGCGGCCGCCTGACAGACCAGCAGGAGCAGGAGTACCGGCAGATCATCGAGAACTACCGCTTACTGGAAGCCGACCTGACCCAGCCGAACCGGGAGACCCGCCTGCTGGAGCTGGACAACCAGTTCCATCGCAAGGCCTTTGAGATCACCGGCATGGAGGCGCATTTTGACCACATGCTCGGGGAACTGCAGCATGTGGAGCGCATCCGCAAGTTCAGCTTGCAGACCAACGAGAACAAGTCCGTCTGCGCCGCCCACACCCGCATTCTGGAAATGGTGCTGCACGGCACCGCCGATGAACTGGGCGAAGCGCTGGAAAGCCACCTGAACCGCTATAAGCTCTCGGTGGAGCAGGCCCGCAGTGTCCACCCGGAGTATTTCACCGAGGGGTGAAAAGAAATTGTTTCAATGTGGCTCCAAAACACCTGCAGGTGTTTTGGAGCCACATTTATTTATACAATGTAAAAAGCCCGCCGGCAGAGCAGTGCATCGCTGTCTGTCGGCGGTTTTTCTGTTAAGCAGCGGGGGAAACGCGGGGTTTAGCTCTGCTTGCCGGCCTCAGCCTTCATGGCGTTGTAGCCGATGAGCACGGTCCAGACGTAGGCGCAGGTCTTGGGGATCATCAGCATACCGATCAGGGGGTTGACGTCTGCCCACAGGACAACAGGGATATAGAAGCCGAAGCTCAGCACGATGGTCAGCCACATCCAGCGGAAAGCCTTATCGTTGTTCTGCTTGGCACTGCGGTAGAACAGCACGATGATCAGCAGACCCAGCAGGGCAAAGGGCACATTGCGCAGGATGCCCCATGCCAGCGGGGTGTGGTTGGTGAGCCACTGGTTCTGCGGCATCATGCACAGCACAACGCGCACAGCGGACAGGGCGTACACGGCGGCGGTCACGTTCTTCTGTCCTTCGATCTGGTAGCGCTTGCGCCAGACGTAGTACAGCAGCACATAGAACACGGTCATGGTCACAGAGGTGATCCACTTGCCCAGACCCAGAGGCACAGCGTAGTTCTCCAGGCCGGTGGTGCACAGTGCCAGGGCACGGGGCACCAGATGGAAGGAGTCGCCTGCACCCAGCACCACGGCCATCAGGCCGAACAGGCGGAACTGGGTGCCAGCCTTGCTGCCGCGGATCATGCGGATGCCCAAGGTCAGCACGGTGACCAGATAGAAGATGTCGAAAACGGTCTCAATGATTGCTCTCATAAAAATGTTGCTCCTTTATGGTTGGTTTGCTGCTCTATCGCGATCCGGTCAGCGATTGCCGGCCGGACTGCATCGTTGTGATGTGCAGCCTGCCGTGGGTGGAATGCTGGGAGAGAAACTCCACAGCGGTCAATGTGAACGATGTTCACTTTTGGCCGTAAAAAACTCCCACAAGACTGTGGGATGTTTTTTACACTTCATAAATGGTCCTGCGGATGATCTCCAATACCGCTGTGGGGTCAAAATCCTGCTGCACCACGGCAGAAAGCATGAGGGAGAACAGGATGCCCGCAAATTTCTGGCGGGTGAACTCCTCAGTAAATGCGTCTGGTCGGATCTTTTTGTCCCTGGTCAGCACCATGGTCAGCGCATCCAGAATGTGCTGCCAGGTCTGCCGCATCTGCTGCTTGCCATCGGCGGTATCCTGCCGCACAAAGCCGAGCGCGTGGTGGGTGAAGAAGCCGGGGTACTGCGCAGAGCCGTACTCCATCTGCCGGTACATCCAGCGGATGCAGGACAGGGTATCCTCAAACACCGCCGGGTCGTCCGGGTGGCGAAAGATATCGCTCCAGATGCTTTCCACCGCCGCGCTCACCAGTTCGGTCTTGGAACCGAAGTAGTTGTAGATGCACCCCACGGATACCCCGCAGGCTGCTGCCACTGCACGGATGTTGACCGCTTCCCATCCATTCTGCTGGATGAGGACCCGGCTCGTTTTCAGGATCTCCTCCTTGGACGTTGCCATCGGATTCGTGTGATCGCCCCCTCAACTTGAACGCTGTTCACGATGCATAGTATAGCGCTGTTCCTGCCCTTTGTCAAGGGAGCAAAAATAGTTTTTTTCGCCGCATTGCTTGCAAAAAAAGGGGCGGCAGAGTAAAATATATAGTATATGTATCGTAACATGGGTCTGTGTGCCCCAAAGCGGATACATATACGAAGAATGTCCGCAGAAAACCCTTTGGAATACGAGGAAAAAAGCATGATTTTGAGCATGACCGGTTTTGGCCGGGGAACTGCTGTGCGCAATGGCCGTGAGATCACGGTGGAGCTGCGCAGCGTGAATTCCCGCTACTTTGAGTATTCTTCGCGCATCCCGCGCACCTGCAGCTATCTGGACAGCCGCCTGAAAAAGCAGCTGAACGAGCGGGTGACCCGCGGCAAGGTAGAACTGAGCCTGACGGTGCAGAACGTGGATGCCGCCGATACCGTGGTGGCTGTGAATCAGGAGATGGCAAAGAGCTACCGGCAGGCCCTGCGGGACCTGTCAGAGGCGCTGGAGGTCAAGAACGATGTGACCGCCGGGATGATCGCCCGTTTTCCCGATGTGCTGACCACCCGCCACGCCGATGTGGATGAGGAACAGCTGTGGGAGGATGTTTCCGCTGTCACCGCCCAGGCACTGGATCGTTTTGTGGAGATGCGCGCCGCTGAGGGTGCCAAGATGAAGACTGACGTGGAGAACCGCCTGCGTTTTCTGGAGGAATGCGTGGGCCGGGTGGAGACCCTGAGCGCCGGCCGGGTGGAGAACTACACCAACCGCCTGTACGAAAAGCTCAAGGTCATTCTGGAGGACCGGAACATCGATGATGCCCGTGTCCTGACCGAGGCCGCCATCTTTGGCGACAAGACCGCCGTGGATGAGGAGACCGTCCGCCTGCGCAGCCACATCGCCCAGTACCGCTCCATTCTGGAGCTGGATGAGCCCGTGGGCCGCAAGCTGGATTTCCTGACCCAGGAGCTGAACCGTGAGACCAATACCATTGGTTCCAAGTGTCAGGATCTGGATATCACCCGCATCGTGGTGGATATGAAGGCGGAGATCGAGAAGATCCGTGAGCAGATCCAGAATCTGGAGTAAACCCTGAGATTCAGATGGTTCGGAGGAAAAGATGAAACTGATCAACATCGGCTTTGGCAATCTGGTCAGCGCGGGCCGGGTGGTGGCTGTGGTCAGCCCCGATTCTGCCCCGGTCAAGCGTCTGGTCAAGGAAGCGCGGGAGCGGGGGATGCTCATTGATGCGTCCTATGGCCGCAGCACCCGCGCCGTCCTCATCATGGACTCCGACCACGTTGTCCTTTCAGCCCTTCAGCCCGAAACGGTAGCCAGCCGTGCCGCCGGTCAGGCCGAGGGCAAAGCAGTGACAGAAGAGGAGCAGTAAGACCATGGAAAATGAAAAATATCTGTTTGTCGTTTCCGGTGCCGCCGGTACCGGAAAGGACAGTGTGGTCAGCGCTTTGCGCAAGGCCCACCCCGAGATCGAAAAAACGGTTTCTGCTACCACCCGTTCCCCCCGCCCCGGGGAGCAGGAAGGGGTAGACTACTACTACCGCACCAAGGAGCAGTTCCAGCAGCTCATTGATCAGGATGAGGTCGTGGAGCACAACTTCTTCAACGGCAACTACTACGGCACCCTGAAGGAAGAGGTCAACAAGCGGCTGAACGCGGGCAAGCTGGTGGTCATGGTCATCGATGTGCATGGCGCGGCCAATATCCGCCGCATGTATCCCGGTGCCACCACCATCTTCCTGCTGCCCCCCTCTACCCAGGAGCTGGAGCGCCGCCTGCGCGGCCGCGGCACCGAGAGCGAGGAGAGCATCCGGGAGCGCCTGGAGATCGCCCGCAATGAGCTGGCCCAGCAGGACAAATTCACCCTCAAGCTGGTCAACGACGAGGTGAATGCCTGCGCCGAAAGGCTCTATGATGTCATCTGCCAGCGTGCGGGCCTGACCCGCTAAATCGCTTTGAAGGAGCTGCCTGAATGCCCAAAACGGTAGGCGTTGCAGTGAGCAACGCGACCTTTCATTTCGACAAACTCTATACCTATGCCGTCATGCCCGACCAGCAGGATACCGTCCGGCTGGGCAGCATGGTGCTGGTGCCCTTCGGGCGGGGGAGCCGTGCCCGAATGGGCGTGGTGCTGGCCTGCGATGCCGAACCGGAGAGTGCAAAGCTCAAGTTCCTGTTCGATGTTGCCCCGGCCTCTGCCTGCCTCACCCCGGAGCTGCTGCGGCTGGTGCACTTTTTGAAGGAGCACACCTTCTGCACCTACTACGAGGCCGTCAAGGCGGTCATCCCCTACGGCGCGCAGTACAAGCCCACCGTGGCGGAGGACGGCGTGACCCCGGTGCTTCAAAAGCAGCTCGTCCGCCACACGGAAAATGCCTACAAGCTGGTGGGCACGCTGCCCCCAAAGCCCAGGCCGACCGCCAAACAGCTGGCCGCAGTGGCCCTGCTGGCCGGGGGTGAGCGCACCCTGTCTGCATTGGAGGAAAAAGGCATCAGCCGGGCGGTGCTGGACAACCTCTGCGCCAAGGGCGTGCTGGAATGCAGCAAGGTGAACAAATCCATCGACCTGTATTCTTCCATCCCGCTGAAGAACGAGCCCATCCTTCTCACGGAGGAGCAGCAGGCCGCCTATAATGCGCTGCTGCCCGGGCTGGAGGATGCTGCCCCGCACTCGGCCTTGCTCTACGGCGTGACCGGCAGCGGCAAAACGCTGGTGTTCCTGAAGCTCATCGAGCACTGTCTGCAGATGGGCCGCCGGGCGCTGGTGCTGGTGCCTGAGATCAGCCTGACACCCCAGATGATCCTGCGGCTGAAAAGCCAATTTGGCAAGCGGGTGGCCGTGCAGCATTCCGCTCTCAACCACACCGAGCGCCTGCTCCAATGGCAGATGATTCAGGACGGCGGCGCGGATATCGTGGTGGGCACCCGCAGCGCGATCTTCTCCCCGCTGGAAAATATCGGCCTTGTCATCATTGATGAGGAGCAGGAGCACACCTACCGCTCCGAATCCGCGCCCCGCTACTCGGCCCACGAGGTGGCCCGGCAGCGCGCGGCGGAGAACGGGGCCCTGCTCCTGCTGGCCAGCGCCACCCCCAGCACCGAGAGCTATTATGCCGCCCAGCATGGCCGCACCCAGCTGGTGCGCCTGACCAAACGCTATGGCGGCAACCCGCTGCCCAAAGTCCAGATCGTGGATATGCGGGCCGAGCTTGCCTCCGGCAACCCCCGGGAGATCAGCCTTGCCATGGAGGATGCCATCCAGCACAACCTTGAGGCAGGCAAGCAGACCATCCTGCTGCTCAACCGCCGGGGTTACCAGACCGTGGCCCAGTGCGAGGACTGCCGCGAGGTGCTCAAGTGCCCCAAGTGCAGCGTGCCCATGGTCTACCACAAATCGGCCCACAAGCTGCTCTGCCATTACTGCGGCAGCCAGCTGGACCCGCCCCCTGCCAGATGCCCCGCCTGCGGCGGCAAACTGCAGTACCGGGGTTTTGGCACCCAGAAGGCCGAGGAGGAGCTGGCAAAGCTCTTTCCGGAAGCCCGCATCCTGCGGATGGATCAGGATACCACCGCCGCCAAGGATGCCCATGAAAAGCTGCTGGCAAAGTTTGCCCGGCATGAATATGACATCATGGTGGGCACCCAGATGGTGGCCAAGGGGCTGGATTTCGAGGATGTGACGCTGGTGGGCGTGCTGGGCATCGATTCGCTCCTATTCGCCCAGGGCTTCCGGGCTTATGAGACCGTGTTCAGCCTCGTCACGCAGGTGGTGGGCCGGAGCGGCCGGGCAAAAGACCCCGGCTTTGCCATCATCCAGACCACCGACCCGGACAACCCGGTGCTCAACCTTGCCGCTGCGCAGGACTACGACGCGTTCTTCGAGCAGGAGATCGCCTACCGGAAGCTGGGGCTTTATCCGCCCTTCTGCGGGCTCTGCGTTGTGGGCTTTGCCGGGCCAAAGGAGAGCGAGGTGGCCCGGGCTTCCGCCCGCTTTGCGGCCCTGCTGGGCCGACAGGCGGCCAAACAGCCCGACCTGCCCCTGCGGGTGCTGGGCCCCACCCCCGGCAGCATTGAAAAGATCAACGATTTCTACCGCTATAAACTCACCGTCAAGTGCCGCAACGACCGCCGTTTCCGGGACCTCATCCGGGAAACGCTGACCCTCTACGAGCAGGAAAAACTGCCCGGCAAGGCCACCGTTGTGGTCGATCTGCACTCGGACGGGGATATCTGATACAACACAACAAATTTTGGAGGTACCACTATGGCTATCCGCAATATCGTAAAAGAGGGCGACCCCATCCTGAACAAGGTCTGCCGCCCCGTGACCAACTTTGACGACCGCCTTGCCACCCTGCTGGATGACATGCGGGAGACGATGATCGCCGCCGACGGCGTGGGTCTGGCAGGCCCTCAGGTGGGCATGCTGCGCCGCGTGTTCGTGGTGTGGGACACCACCGATGCCCCCGAGGAGATCCCCGAGGATTATGAGTACAAGTTCATCGATTTCGTCAACCCCGAGATCCTGGCTGTTTCTGAGGATGAGGAGACCGCCTACGAGGGCTGCCTGTCCTTCCCCGGCCACAACGGTGCTGTGACCCGTCCCGTTGCCGTCAAGGTGCGCGCGCAGGACCGCAACGGCAACTGGTTCGAGCTGGAGGCCGAGGACCTGCTGGCCCGCTGCATTCAGCACGAGAACGACCATCTGGACGGCATTACCATCATGGAGTCCAGCGAGTATTTCTACGAGGACACCGAGGAGGGCAAAAAGGCTGCCCGTGAAGCGAAAGGAAACAAATGATGCGCATTCTGTTCATGGGAACCCCGGATATTGCCGCGGAGTGCCTGAAGGCCTTGTATGCCGCCGGTCACGAGATCTGCGGCGTGTACACCCGGCGGGATAAGCCGGTGGGCCGCAAGCAGGTGCTCACCGCGCCCCCGGTCAAGGAAGTTGCTCTGGAGCATGGGACCCCCGTGTTCCAGCCCCGCACCCTGCGGGACGGCAGCGAGGATGCCAACATCCGGGCGCTGGCCCCTGACCTCATCGTGGTGGTGGCCTACGGCTGCATCCTGCCCAAGTCCGTGCTGGAAGCCCCGAAGCATGGCTGCATCAATCTGCATGTGTCCCTGCTGCCCAAGTACCGCGGCAGCGCCCCTGTGCAGTGGGCTGTTCTGAACGGCGACACCGAGACCGGCGTTTCCATCATGCAGATGGACGAGGGGCTGGACACCGGCGATGTGCTGGTCTGCGAGAAGATCGCCATCGGCCCGGAGGAAACCAGCGGCGAGCTGTTCGACCGGGTCACCGCCGTGGGTGCCCGTGTCCTCTGCGAGGCGGTGCCCGCCATGGAAGCCGGCACCCTCAGGCCCCAGCCCCAGCAGCATGAGAACGCCACCCTGGCCCCCATGCTGGACAAGGAGCTGGCGGAGTTCAGGCTGACCGATACTGCTGCGCACATCCACAACTGGGTGCGCGGCATGAACCCCTGGCCCATGGCCTGGTTCGTGACCGCAGGCGGCAAAAAGGTCAAGGTGACCGAGTGCCGCGTGGCTGCCTCCAACGGTGAGGCTCCCGGCACGGTGCTTTCCACAAAGCCCCTGACGGTGGCCTGTGCCGATGGCGCGGTCCAGCTGCTTCATGTGGTGCCTGAGGGCAAAAAGCCGATGGATGGCACCTCCTTTGCGGCCGGTCTGCGCCTCAAAGCGGGGGATACCCTCTGATGGCGGCCAATCCGCGGGCAGCGGCAGTGGCTGCACTGGTCCGGCAGGAGCAGGACGGCTTCTCAAACCTTGTGCTGGATGCCGAACTCCGCCGCCAGAAACTGGAGGGCCGGGATAAGGCCTTTGCCGGTGCCGTCTTCTACACTGTGCTGGAGCATCAGGGCACGCTGGATTTCATTCTGGAACAGTTCCTGCCCAAGGGCCTTGCCAGGCTGGACCCGCAGGTGCGTGAGATCCTGCGGGCCGCGCTGGCGCAGGCCCGCTATATGCAGGTGCCGGTGTCGGCGGCGGTGAACGAGGCCGTCAAGCTGACCCGCACCTTCAAAAAGGCGAGTGCGTCCGGGCTGGTCAATGCCGTCCTGCGCAAGGCCTGCAATTATGATCTGGAAACTGCCCGCTTCCGGAACGAGACCCAGCGCCTCATGGTGCTGGGCTCTGCGGGGCAGGATGTGGCGGAGTTTCTGCGCACCCATTACCCCGAGGAAGCGCTGGGCATCCTGACCCACACCGCCGACGGCGGCTGCACCAGCCTGCGGGCCAACTGCCTGAAAATGGATGCCGCGGCCCTCTGTGAAAAACTGCTGGAAAGCGGCGTGAAGAGCGCACAGCCCGGCCTTGTGCCCGGCAGTGTGCTGGCAAAGTTCGAGGGCAGCCCGGCAGAGCACCCGCTCTTCAAGGAGGGCTGTTTCCATGTGGAGGGGCAGGCCAGCCAGCTGGCAGCCCTCTGTGTGGAGGCAAAGCCCGGCGATACCGTGATCGACCTCTGCGCGGCACCCGGCGGCAAAACGCTGCTGCTGGCCGAGGAGATGCAGGGGCAGGGTGCACTGTACAGCTGCGATGTGGCAGAGCACCGGGTCGGGCTCATCCGGAGCGCTGTGGAACGGATGGGCTTTGCCCATGTCACCGCCCTCTGCAATGATGCCACCCGCCCCAACCCAAAGCTGCCCGCCGCAGACCGCATTCTGGTGGATGCCCCCTGCAGCGGCCTGGGTATTCTGGCAAAAAAGCCGGATATCCGTTATAAGACGCTGGAAAAAGCACGCCACGATGAATTATTGGCCACCCAGTCGTCCATTCTGGACACAGCAGCCGCTCTGCTGAAAGCGGGCGGGCGGCTGGTCTACTCTACCTGTACCATCGACCCCGCTGAGAACGAGGAGCAGGTGGCGGCGTTCCTTGCCCGCCACCCGGAGTTCCGGGTGGTCCGGCCCGCTGTGGCGTTCCCTGACGGAATGACGGTGGGGGAACACGGGGCGCTCTCGGTGCCCACCCGCACCGGGATGGACGGCTTTTTCCTCTGCGCCATGCAGAAAACGCAATGAACCCGCCGTCCGGTTCGTATTGATTCATAGGAGAATACCATGGAACAAAAACGCTGTATCTCTTCCCTGACGCTGGCCGAGCTGACCGCTGCGCTGAAAGCTATGGGTCAGCCGGGCTTCCGGGCAAAGCAGATCTTCCACTGGGTGCACCAGAAGCTGGTCACCGAGTTTTCTGCCATGACCGACCAGCCCAAGACCCTGCTGGCAAAGCTGGAAGAAAGCTTCTACATTGCCGCGCCCAAGATCGAGCGCAGGCAGGAAGCAAAGGACGGCACGGTAAAATATCTGCTGCGCATGGCGGACGGCAACTGCATCGAGACCGTCGTGATGCGCTACCACTACGGCAACACGGTGTGTGTGTCCACGCAGGTGGGCTGCCGCATGGGCTGCCGCTTCTGCGCGTCCACCCAGGCGGGCCGCGTGCGCGATCTGGAAGCAGGCGAGATCTGCTCTGAGATCTACACCGCCCAGAAGGATATCGGGGAGCGCATTTCCCACATCGTGCTCATGGGCATTGGCGAACCGCTGGATAATTTTGACGAAGTGATGAAGTTTCTGGAGAACATCACCTCGCCCGAGGGCGTGAACATCGGGATGCGCAACATCAGCCTTTCTACCTGCGGTCTGGTGCCCAAGATCGACCAGCTGGCCGAGAAAAAGCTGCAGCTGACCCTCTCGGTGTCGCTGCACGCACCCAACAATGAAATTCGCAGCGGCATGATGCCGGTGAACGATGCCTATCCCGTGGAAGTGCTGATGCAGGCCGTGCGCCGCTATCAGGACACCACCGGCCGCCGTGTGAGCTTTGAATATTCCATGGTGCGCGGTGTCAACGATTCCGATGCCTGCGCCAGACAGCTGGCAAACCTGATCCGGGGCATGGGTGCCCATGTGAACCTGATCCCCATCAACCCGGTGGACGGCAGCCCGTACTCGGCCACCGATGCAGCCAACGTGCACCGCTTCCAGCAGAAGCTGGAGAGCCTTGGCGTGAACGCTACGGTGCGCCGCCGCCTTGGCAGCGAGATCAGCGCCGCATGCGGCCAGCTGCGCCGTGACGAAATGAACGGGAAAGCGTAAATATTAAAGGGAGAAGCCTATGAAACTTGCAGGAAAAACGGATGTCGGCAGGGTCCGGCAGGATAATCAGGACGATTATCGCGCAGGAGAACTGCCCGGCGATGCCGCATGGCTGCTGGTATGCGACGGCATGGGCGGTGCACGCGGCGGCAGGGAAGCCAGCCAGAGCGCGTGCGATGTGATCGAGCGCTGCTTTCAGGAGCAGTATGCTTCCAAGTGCCTGCCCGGCGAAGAGGAGACCTTTTTGAAAAAGAGCCTGCTCAGCGCCAACCGCTTTGTGTTCCAGAAGGCCCTGCGTGAGGAATCGCTGGCGGGCATGGGCACCACGGCTGTGTGCGCACTGGTGCGCGGCGGCAAGGTGTTCCTGTGTCATGCAGGCGACTCGCGGGCGTACCTGTACCGGGACGGCAGGCTTGCCCAGCTCACCCACGACCACTCCTATGTGCAGGAGCTGGTGGACTGCGGCACCATTACCGTGGAGGAAGCCGAGCACCACCCTCAGAAGAACATCATCACCAAGGCGCTGGGCGTGGACTACCGGCTGGACTCGGAGTTCACCACCGCACCGCTGCAGAAAGGGGATATCCTGCTGCTGTGCTCGGACGGCCTGACCAATGCCGTGCCCAGAGAACAGCTGGAACAGCTGCTGCGCACCGGCAGGTTCTACGACCTGCCGGACCTTCTGATCCGCACGGCCAACGAGAACGGCGGCCCGGATAACATCACCGCGCTGCTGCTGTGTGTGGAGGAGGTGCGCTGATGGACAACCTGATCGGCAAAAAGCTGGACGGCCTGTATGAGGTGCGGGAGCTGATCGGTTCCGGCGGCATGGCAAACGTCTACAAGGCGGTCATGCTGGGGCACAACGGCCCGGTGCCTGCCGGTACCGTGGTGGCGGTAAAGGTGCTGCGGCAGGAGTATATGCACGACCCGGACCTTGTGCGCCGCTTTAAAAATGAATCCAAGGCCATCTCGCTGCTGAACCACCCCAACATCGTAAAAGTGTACGATGTATCGGTGAATGATGATCTGCAGTATATCGTGATGGAATATGTGGACGGCATGACATTGCGCGAGTACCTTAACCAGCGCGGCGGCAGGCTGACCAACCGGGAGACCGTGCACTTCATCTCCCAGATCTTAAAGGCGCTGGAACATGCCCACGCCAACGGTGTGGTGCACCGGGACATCAAGCCCCAGAACATCATGCTTTTGGACAACGGCCAGCTGCGCATGATGGATTTTGGCATTGCGCGCATCTCCCGTGCCGAGAACCAGCTGCTGAGCGGCAAGGCTATGGGCAGCGTGCACTATATCAGCCCGGAGCAGGCCAAGGGCGATGAGACCGACTGCACCAGCGATATCTACTCGGTGGGCGTGATGATGTACGAGATGCTCAGCGGTCATCTGCCCTTTGATGCAGACGACATGGTGGAAGTTGCCATCAAGCAGATCTCCGATCAGCCGAAGTCTTTGCACGAGATCGCGCCGGAGGTGCCGAATGCACTGGTGGAGATCACCGAAAAGGCCATGGCAAAGCTGCCGCAGAACCGCTACGCATCCGCCCGCGAAATGCTGGATGCGCTGGACACCTACGTGCACAACCCCTCCGTGATGTTCGAGTACAAGTATATTACAGAAGATGCTCCCGAAAAGGTGGTGAAACGTACCATGAACCAGAACCGTGCAAACCGTCAGGCCGAAAAGCCTGCGCCCCGCGGCAAAAAGGCCGCACCGCGCAAGAAAAAGCGCACCATCTTCCTGCCGGCACTGTTCGGCGTTACCATTGCATTTGCACTGGCGTGCCTTGCGCTGTGCTGGATGATCCTGAACGATTCCTCCAACCTGATGAACAACAAGGCCGATATCACGCTGGGCGATTATATCGGCATGACGCAGGACGAGGCTGCTGCCACCGAGCAGGTGGTCTCCGGCCAGATCAGCGTTACCTGGGAGCAGGAGTATAACAGTAACTATGCGGCGGGCTATATCTATAAGCAGTCGCCGGTGTCCGGCCGCACGGTGCGCGAGGGCCAGAATGTGACCCTGACTGTGAGCCTTGGCACCCAGTACGTTACCGTGCCGGACCTGACCAACTATGTGCAGGCCGATGCAGAGCAGCAGCTCAAGGAGCTGGGTGTCTCGGTGCTGGTAACGCAGGCTGTGGATACCTCTGTGGCATCCGGCGCGGTGATCCGCACCGACCCGGCGGCGGGCAGTCAGGTGGCTGCAGGCAGCACTGTGGTGATGTATATCAGCCGCCCGCAGGTGGCAACCACCACCAAGGTGCCCTCGCTGACCGGCATGAGCACCGCTGATGCCCGCACCCTGCTGGTGCAGAACCATCTGGGCCTTGGCAGCCAGACCGAGCAGTACAGCGACCAGCCGGTGGGCACTGTCATCAGTCAGAACCCGGCGGCAGGCTCTACCACAAAGCTGAACGGCCGCGTGAACATTGTGGTAAGCGCAGGGCCGGAGCCTGCACCGGAACCGGAGCCTGCACCGCCTGCGGGTGCGAGCCTCCTGCCAAACGGAGACTTCTCCAACGGAGCAGACCACTGGAGGCTCTCCGGAAGCGCGGCAATCGAGAGCGGCGCTGCCGTGCTGGCCTCCGGCTCAAATACGGATCGCATGACGCAGACGGTACGGCTGCAACGGGGCAAAACCTACACCCTGATCGTGGACGTTGCCGAATGCGGGGCGGAGCTGCAATTTGGCGTGAATGACTATAACGGACGCTATACCAAGGCAGAGCAGACGGTATCCGAGGCCGGTGAATATACGCTGACGTTTACAATGGCCCAGCACATGGATAACGTTGAGGTTTACCTGCAGGTGCTGCGCTATCAAGGCAGCAATGAGCCTGTGGTCATCAATGCTGTTCGCCTGAAAGAATCGGCGTAAGCCGGAGATCTGTAGGCACCGGCGCGCCGGTGTACGGCGCAAGCAGGGAGTTATTTGAATAAGCTGAAAGGCCGCATCTGCGGCCTTTCCAAGGCAAGCCGGTTAGCTATATCTAACTGTGTTGCCTGTATGTATTGGTTAGGTGGGTATCACTGCAAAAGGAATGATA
>ERZ837910.3854-NODE-3854-length-15610-cov-4.700739_pt1 | contig 15610 bp, 15 predicted proteins | sample MGYA00519940_ERZ837910 | MGnify/ENA primary metagenome ERZ837910 (study PRJEB31850, sample SAMEA3708825) | human gut metagenome | biome: human gut; feature: human-associated habitat; material: faeces | place: China | collected 2014 ... | reverse complement strand
CGGCCGGCCGCGAGGCCAGTGCGATGCCCACGAGCCCCACCACGTTGCCGGCGGAGTCGAACACCGAATGGATGCCGTCGGCCTGCATGAGATCAACAACCACTTGGGACATGAGGCCGGAGACCACATGCTGTGCTCGATTGCGGACGGGATTCGAAAGTATTTCCCGGATAACTGCGCGTATCGTATCGGCGGTGACGAGTTTGTCCTGCTGTGTCCGGCGCGTCAGCCGGAGGAGCTTGCAGAAAGCCTTGCGGCGTTCTGTGACGCAATCCGTGAGATGGGGTATGAGGTCTCGGTCGGCGTGTCTGAGAGCACGGACAGACAGACGCTGAATGAGACGGTCAATCAGGCTGAAACGGCCATGCGGCATGACAAGATGGAGTTTTACCGCAATAACGGCGGTATCTGTCAAATGCGTATCATCGACGACAAGCTGGAGCAGCTGCTCATCAAAAAGCAGGATGTCACCCGTTTTCTGCAGGCGATCGCACCGCTTTACAGGGGAGTGTACATGGTCAATACCCAGCAGGATACCTGTCGGTATATCTATGTTCCGTCATATTTTAAGACCATGCTGGAGAATAATCATCATGCGTTTATGTCTTCCGTGCGTGAGTACTGCCGCGAACTGGTTAACCCGGAGTATCATGACGAATTTGCAAAGCTGCTGGATTACAGCTATATAGAGGAGCAGATTGCGGCGCATGGTTCGCTGAAGATGACCTATCGGATACGGGACGGCAGCCGGGTACATCTCAAAATCACCATGGCCGACCGGAGTTCCGCAGACGTACATGAGCTGCTGTGGATTTTTCTGGACGAAACGCAGTAGAAGAAAGCAGGTGAAGCATGTCCGTAATAGACAATCGAAAATACGCCGGGATTATGAATCTGCCGCATCATGTCTCCCTAACTCGTCCGCAGATGCCCATAAGCGACCGTGCGGCGCAGTTTTCACCCTTTGCCGCCCTGACCGGCCACAGCGCAGCCATTGCGGAAACCGGGCGGCTGACGGACCAGCGCATGGAACTGGATGAGTACGAAATGGCACGTGTGGACGCGGAATTGCAGCGCCTCCAGGAGCTGCTTCCCGGCAGGCCCACGGCGTCCATCACCTACTTTGTGCCAGATGAACGGAAAAACGGCGGCAGCTACCAGACTGTCACCGGATCGGTCAAGCGGATCGACGCGGTCAACGGCGTGATCCAGATGACGGACCGGCAGTGTATACCCATCGCGGATGTTTTCAGCATCGAGATCATCCCATAAAGACACCATAACGAAAACTCCCAAACCCATTTGTAAAAGTGGGCTTGGGAGTTTTCATTATCATTCAAATTAACTCACAAAAGGAGGAATCCGAATGAATCCAAACGCAGATTATCTCGGCATCGTCACCATGCTTCGCAGCCTGCGGGAGCAGGGTCTCGTCAGCGGCAGCGAAGCCAAAAAAATCGCCGCGCGGCTGAGGGTACAGCTTGGCGCGGACATCATTATTTCTCTTTGATTCTTCGCTTTTAGGATAGCTATTGCGGATGTTTTATGGTATTGTGTGTTGCTGACGAAGGAGGTGGCAAAGGAATGAACAACCGTGAAAAAAGCATCGGCTCTCTTGCTCTGAAGTCCGCACCGCGTCGTATCATCATCCCTGCCGCCGATCAGGATCACGCACGCCCCCTCCGGGTAGCGGCATATGCCCGCGTCAGCTCGGACTCCAGTGACCAGCTCCACTCCTACGCCGCCCAAACCGCTTACTTCGCAAAGCTCATCAACAGCGATCCGAATTGGACGTTTGTAGATGTCTATGCAGACAAGGGCATCACCGGCACCTCCACTGAAAAGCGGGAGGACTTCCAACGGATGATGGAAGATTGCCGCAGTGGAAAAATCGACCGTATCCTCGTTAAATCCATCTCCCGCTTCGCCCGGAACACCAAGGAAAGTCTGGCAGCTGTACGGGAGCTGAAGTCTCTCGACGTCAGCGTCTACTTTGAGGAGCAAAACATTGACACCGCGCAGGCCACCGGTGAAACACTCACAGCAGTCTTCTCAGCTCTGGCCCAAAAGGAAAGTGAAGCGATCTCTGAGCGGATGCGCCACAGCTACCAGATGCGGATGCAGCGCGGCACCTTCTCCACCCACTGCGCCCCCTACGGCTACCGGCTGGTTAAAAATCGGCTTGAGGTCATTGAGGAAGAAGCCGTCATCATCCGCCAGATCTTCGACCGCTATCTCTCTGGCATCAGCATGGAGGATATCGCAAAGGAGATCACGGCGCTGGGCATCCCCACCAAGCAAAACACCCCCTTCTGGCAGGTTCGCAGCATCCAATACATTCTGCGAAATGAAAAATATGTCGGGGACTCCCTGCTGGGGAAAACTTACACCACACTCACTCTCCCCCACCGAAAAATAGAGAATAAGGGTGAGGGAGTCCAATATTTTATCGAAGGAAGTCATCCTCCCATCGTCAGCCGCACGGTGTTTGATAAGGCACAGCAGCTTCTATCGCGAAAAAGTGCCGTCATTCCCCCTCGTGCCGCCGCCCCCCATCCCCTTTCACGGAAGATCGTATGCGGACATTGCGGTGCGTTCTGCAAGCGAAAGAAAACCCGCGGCACCGCCTACTGGATCTGCCAGACACATAATAAAAATGCCGGGAGCTGCCCGATCATGCAGATCCCCGAAACGGAGATCACAGAAGCATTTCTTCGGATATATTTCACACTCAAGCATCATGGCGATCAGGTGTTGACCCGGCTCATTCAGGATCTCCAGGCAGCCAAAAACGGCAAGCTGCTTTGGAGCGAGGATATTGTAGAACTCAATAAGCAAATAGCGGACATTGCGTGTCAGGAACGATTATTGGCCCAGCTCAAGCAGCAGGCCGTGGTCGCTCCTGATATTTTTATATTCCAAAGCAATCAACTGGCTGAGCAGCGCCGCGAGGCAAAGCTGAAAAAATCCCGTATTCTCCGCTCCGAAGACGATCAGACAGTTCAACGCACACAGGAGCTTCTGGACATTCTGGAAGATGGGCCGGATCTGCTGATGACCTTCGACGAGGCACTGTTCAGCGAATTGGTTGAGACGATCACCATTCAGGATAACAGCACCATCCGCTTCCGCCTGATCAACGGGCTGGAGCTTCCTGAACACATTGAAAGGAAAAAATAAACCGATGGCAAGCAAGCGAAAAATGGTCTTTGGCTACCGCATGGAGCTTGGGGACATCGTCCCTTCTCCCAACGAGGCCGAAACGGTGCGGTACATCTACACACGGTACCTCGCCGGCGCGTCATTCCAGTGCTTGGCAAACGAGCTGAATCAAAAAGCGCTCCCCTACCACACCGGCAAGACCTGGAACAAAAATATGGTGGCGCGAATTCTGGAGGATGACCGGTATATCGGTGAGAAAGAATTCCCGGCACTTATCCCAACGGAGCAATTCCACGCCGCCCAGGAACGCAGGAAAGAGATGTGCCCCGAGTATAAGCAGACACCTGCGCAAAAGGAGTTACGCAAGCTGTGCGGCGGCACCGTACCCGACAGCGTTGCACGAAAAGTCCTCAAGATACTGAATCAGATGGTCGACGATCCGCAGATCATCAAGATAGAAACATCCGGTGTTCCCACCACAGAAGATATCCGGCGGCTCCGGCAGGAACTGGACACGCTGCTGCATACACCGCCTGTAGATGAGGACGCCGCACGGCAGAAAGCCTTGGAGGTCGCGTCCCTAAAGCTGGCGAGCGTCAAAACGGAGGAATATGAATCCCACCGTCTCCGCGGCGTCTTTGAAACACATCCGAAAATGGACGCGCTGGATGCCGCGCTTCTGAAGCAGAGCCTACGCAAAATCGAATGTCACGGTGACACGGTATGCCTTCTGCTGAAAAACGGCCAATGGCTGGAAGCGTAGGCAGATGTGCATACCACCGAAATACGCCAAAAAAACATTGCAATAAAAGGAGCGTGAGCGCGCATGACAGAGTCTCAGCCGGAAAAGAAGATCATCGTCATTCCGGCAAAAAAGGAATCCCCGCAGGAACAGGCCAAGAAGCGGAATCTGCGTGTTGCCGCCTACTGCCGCGTCTCCACCGGTGATGAGGAGCAGTTGACCAGCTACGAAAACCAGAAAGCCTTCTACACCGAAAAGATCATGAAAAATCCGGAGTGGACAATGGTGGATATCTTCGCGGATGAGGGCATCACGGGAACTTCCACCTGCCGGCGTAAGGATTTCCTGCGTATGATCCGCCAGTGCAGGCAGGGCAAGATCGACATGATCCTTGCCAAATCCGTCTCCCGCTTCGCCAGAAATACGCTGGATACCATCAGCTATACCCGTGAGCTGCGGAGCCTTGGCATCGCCGTGATCTTCGAGGAGCAGAACATCAACTCCATCTACCCGGAAAGTGAATTCCTCATCGCGCTCCACGCCGCCTTCGCGCAGTCTGAGAGCGAATCCATCTCCGCCAATGTCCGCTGGGGCAAGCGCCAGTCCATCAAAGACGGCAAAGTCACCTTCCAGTACAAAACCCTGCTGGGCTATGAAAAAGGGCCCGACGGGAATCCTGTGATCATTCCAGAGGAAGCAGAAACTGTCCGGCGGATTTTTGAATGGTACCTTGCCGGAAAAAGCGTCCGGGATATCCGTCTGGCGCTGGTGGCTGGTGGGTTCCGGAACGCCGTTGGAAACACAGACTGGACCACCAGCAACCTGCGCTCCATCCTCACCAATGAAAAATATTGCGGAGACGCCCTGCTCCAGAAAACCTTCGTTAAGGACTGCATCAGCAAAAAATCGGTCCCAAACACAGGGCAGCTCGCCAAAGTCCTGATCCAAAACAATCATGAAGCCATTATCAGCCATGAGATATTCGATGCCGTGCAGCTTGAACTCGCGCGACGCCGCGCGCAGGACGGCCGCTCAAGAAAAAGCGCCCCCACGGGTCGCGGAAAATTCAGCGGCAAATACGCGCTCAGCGGTCTGCTATTCTGCGGCGAGTGCGGTACGGCGTACCGCAGAGTGGTATGGACACAGCATGGTGAAAAACGCGCGGTATGGCGCTGCACGAGCCGTCTGGACTATGGCAAGGAATACTGTCTGAACTCTCCGACACTGGATGAGGAACCGCTCCAGCAGGCAATTTTGAACGCCATCAACTCCGTCATGTCCGATCACAGCGCTCTGGCAGAGCAGCTTAGAGATACGATGGAACAGGAGCTTGCCCCCATCCCCGGCGAGAGCATGAGCCTCGGAGATATTGACCGCGCCATAGCAGACTTGGGGCGGCAATTCACCGCCCTGCTGAGCGAGGCAGCCGATGTGGGCGACGCGGACAGCTACACTGCCCAGTTCCAATCTATCTCCACGGCAATGGCAGAGTTCAAGCGCCGCAAGGCCATCATCCAACAGCTGCGGCAAGAGCAAGATCAAACAGACCGCCGCATGCAGAGGGTCACAATGGCGTTGAAAAGCACATCGAACAGGCTCACGGAATGGGACGACGGCGTGGTCTATCAGCTACTGGAAAAGGTCACCGTCCTGTCCAGAGAGCGCATCCGTGTGACGCTGCGGGACGGTCTGGAAATTGAACAGGCTGTAGAACAGCCAAAAAGGAGGAAATTCGCATGATTTATGTGACTGGTGATACTCGCGGGAACTTTCTTCCCTTCCGGCCGGAGCACTTTGCGGAGTAAAGCCGGGATGACGAAAGGCGATGTGGTCATCACGCAGGGCGCTTTGCGCAGTGTGCGGTTTGGTGACAGCCGCGGCAGCAAGGCACCAAACCGACTTACAGCCTTTCCGCAAGACATTCAAGAAAAGCCAAGCTACCGCTACGGTTATTTGGGCTCTAACACAACAACCGCATACTTGATGTCAAACACCTCCTACTGTGGAAGCAAGCAATTATAGCTGAAGTGCAGTTGCATACAAATCTCTCGCAAAACAATAATGTACTTGACTTTTACACAAATATATGTAAAAATAAGGAAAACAAATTAGGAGGTGGCATTGTGATCCACGAAATTCCCTTGAGTGAAAATCAAAAAGCTTTTTTGGCAAACGGTATATTTAGAGCAGTAACCCAAGATATGCCTGAGCTAATCTACGAAAATGAGTTGCCAACCGCCGTTGGAGGTGGGCTCTTCCGCTGGAATTTTATTAATAGAAACTTATCGAACGGACTCAATGGTGAATTTCAAGTTAGCTTTCAGAAACGAGGGGCGTGGAAGTTTTTACTTCTTTACGACAGTATTACTAACTTCTCGGTGTCGGTGATGACCGAACAGAATTTAAAAAAACTACAACGTCACCCTACACTCCACCCACACTACCTCGAGGCGTTAGTGTCTAACAATCAGAACCGGGTTCCCATAGAGGGACAGTTATGCCTTGAAGAAATGATGGTTGAACGAGATTTTTCAATATTGTCCGAATTAAGAAATCAATTATTGAGCGGCTTTTCTGGTATTATAGGCGAACATCTTTTGATACTGTTCGACTATAATTATACTGGGGTGACGTCAGCTCGAGCGGTATTGCTTACACCTACGCTTGAAATCACAGTAAGTGATGATTGGACAAAATACTTGAAATCTAAACACATTCCAAAAGGTTCTCCTCTTATGTCTATCGTCTCTGACGACGAACCTATTGTTAAACTTAAAGACAAATATATTAACAAGGAAAATGATTTGACCGCCTTACACGAGAACGACTCGGAAACCAGTGGGACGGCCAAAAAATAAGCGTTAAATAGTTTATATCAGAGGGGTGAGCATTGTGAGTCAGTTTAATTCTGAACATTTAGCTGAAGCTCGTGCTTACAATAAAATGACTGGCGAGGAACTGGCTGGTCTTATTGGAGTAAAAAAGCAAGCTATATCTCAATTTGAAAACAAGAAAACAGAACCGGATTATGGTACCGTTTGTAGAATGAGCGAGGTCTTGAATTTCCCTGTAAGTTTTTTTTATGAGAAAACTGTACCAGGCCTTATGGGAAACACATATTTTCGTGCACCATTTTCAAGCAACAAAAAAGACTTAAATTCGCAAAAAATAAAAACTAGGTTTGTCGCACAGATTTACGGTACATTAGCTCGATATGTGGATTTTTGCCCATACAATGTTCCAGAGTTTAGAGATACTCAAAATATTGCAAGCGTTGCACAACGGTTAAGAGATTATTGGGGCTTAGGGCAAGAACCCATACAAGACATGATTAGCTTAATGGAGCGAAACGGTATTATCATGTCAGAATTTGCTACGGATACAAAAAAGATTGATGCTTTCTATCAATATGGGGAAATCGGAGATAATGCGTACCATTGTGTTGTTCTAGGAACTGAAAAGCCATCTTTTGTCAGGCGACAGTTTAGCGCCGCTCATGAGCTCGGTCATATTGTACTTCATGAAAAGTTTAATGACCTTGATGAAGTATCTCGCGAAGATTTTCGTAAACGAGAAGACGAAGCGAATGAATTTGCAGCCGAGTTTTTGCTTCCTAAAGCCGCATTCTTAAACGATCTCAAAATGTATCCCAACAAATTAACTCACTATATAGAGCTTAAAAGGAAATGGCGAGTTTCCATTTCGGCTATGGTAGTACGTGCCTATAATTTAAAAGCGATCAGCCAAAATCAGTACCAATATTTGATGCGACAAATTTCTAAAAATGGGTGGCGAACTGAAGAACCCCTGGATGATTATATTCCATTAACGCATCCTAAGGCTCTCCGTCAAGCAGTTAATCTTATAATCTTAAATAATGTCCTTTCCGGTCAGCAATTACTAAACGAGTTCAAGGCCGATGGCATTTCGTTATCCAAATTCGTTGTGGACGAAGTCCTGTCACTTGACCCGGATACAATAACTCTCGACAGCAGTCAAGCTGAATCAAAAATAGTTCCTTTCGCAAAATTGAAAAGGTAGACTCGGATAACTATGAAGACATTTTTTGAGAGTGGAATTATGAAAGAAGTGCCTTATTTTATTAACGGTAGTGGCACGTTTTATATCCAAGAACTTAAAGACGCTGATTTTGACAAGTATGTATATTCTGGAGATTCAATAAAATATGAGCTTGATACAGAATTAGTATCTCTCTATGATAAATTTCGAGATTTATTTTTCGAAGATACGGATGCATACTATAGAGAACTGGGTTCTCTCCCGATTTTCATTCAAACAGCAGGACAAGATTCTAATTGTGATCTGACGGCTGAAGCTTTTAGCGAGTGGATACTCAAAGACGAGTTTACCAGTATTCCCAACTTCTATAGACATTTATATCTGGTAGATTGCCAATTTCTAGTTGGGGCAATTCAAAATCTACTTATCGGAATGGATAATTCCTTCATAAGTTATTACACTCAGATTGCTAACATAGGTAACCACGAATCTGCGTCTGTTTCCAATGAAGTAATGTATGAAATGTCCCCGTCAGTAAGCTGCATATCGACTCAACTTGAAAGCTACTTTACAAAAGCATATTCCATCTTAGACATGCTCTGCAAAATTGGATATGAATTTCAGTTTCCAGAAAGGGACTTCCCTTCATACAGAAAAATTAAAAGTTCGGAGATACTATGGGGCGCACGGAAGAAACTGCAGATTAACAATACTCCACATACCCTATTTGAGAAATGCGACCTAATCACCTTGATTGAGTCCTTGAGAAACGAAGTCGTTCATAACGGGACATGGGAGTTAAATCCAAAAGTGTTTTTAAGATTCGAGAGAGGCTCACTTATCGAGCGCTACATGTTATTTCCTGACATTTCTCAGGGGCATCTATCTACTGTAAAAAGTCGAAAGCATTTCTTTGGAAATGGTATAAAAGTAAACGAAGTGCTCCCCAAAATTCATATTGCATATCAGCAACGACTGTTAAATTCTGTAAAACTACTAAATGCACTGCAATCATAAAAAGTTGAACGCCGGTCATACTGATTCGATAGTTTACCCGTAGATACATTATAAGTGAATCTGTTCCTATAAAGAACGTCACAGTCTCATTTGTTCCCTGTGATCCCCGACATTAAGGTTTCCTACAAATCTTTAATTTTGTAGGAAACCTTATCTTATCTGAAAATTTGCAGCGCCCTGGTTGGCAACTAGATTCCGCCATAAACCCGCTACAGTGTATCAAGCACACCCTTTGCGCAGGACTCGTGAGGCGTCAAAGGTCAAAAAGTCAACGGATACTCATTAATAATGTCCAATGCTTGACGGCAAAACAACTGATCATCAATAGTATTAGAATTGCGATTCCGGTTGAAAAGTAATTTCCAGGATTTAGGTTCAAGTATACTCGGACGTATGCCTGTAATAGTGAACAGGACTTTAGAATTACAAGATATTTCAGCATCACGTAATTTTTCGTCAAGGACAAACATGCGAAACCGTTGACCCACATCTGGATTGGTTCCCTGCCACACATAGCGAAAATCTGTAGACATAAGTTGATCCAATGAACTTGTATAAACGATGATAGCTGTAATTTTGCTGAATGCCTCTGGGTTAAGCGGCTCACTGAGGGGCAATTTCGGGCCAATTTCTCGATGTGTCAATAGCCCATTGAAATCATTTGTAAGTAGGGACCAAGCTTCTAAGAAACTGTTTGATGGGAAATCACTATACTACCAGTTAATATACAACAGATTATACTCATTTTCCTTAGGCTCTTGAAATTTTTTTGATGCGCTATTGATAAACTCAACCAATTTATTGACACGAGGAAACACGCACACCACACCGTGGCTCTCACAAAGCTGTTGAAACTTATCTCTTCCCGCATTTGTTAGTAAGACAGTGGAAATTGCGCTCCTATCATGGCATTCATCAAGCGAAGGAAAGCGAGGGGTCTTTACTTCAATGTTAACCTTAATTTCAAAATCTTCCCCCTGATCGCACGGAAACATCGCCCTAAAGCTAGCCTCTGGATTTGCTTGGCCTACGCCAAGACGTGGTTCATACACAGCGGATTTAGCAGAAAATCGAGAACAGTAGAAATCGAGTATTTCAATTTCTGACAGAGCTTGAAAGAACATATTTTCATCATAGTGCGTCTTTCCTGCAGAAAGCTGGTTTTGTATAAAAGCGGAAATTTTTTCCTCGCTGAAACACATACTCATCGTACTCAAGCATTCGGAGATATTCATAACAAAAACTTGTGAGAATTGTGAAAAATCAACAGCACCATTTTCGTTAATTGGCGAGAAAATTGAAAGTGAATTATTAGAAATCATCTGAGTCTTGCACTCCAAATCACTTACCCTATCTTCAATGGCTTTAATGAGGAAGTGATCGTTAGAGTATTCATCAAACCACCCCTCTGTCCAGCAATGGTTTAAAAATCCCGTAATATCTATCCTTTTAGCTGGAAAATCGTGCTGACTTCTCCTGTCCATCATACCGACCTCCGATTTTTCTTACAATTCTATTTTGACATACTCGGATATTTCTAATAATACCTGAAGCACTGTGAAAAGCAACTTCTATTTTGTACACAACATATAACAATGGAAGAAGGCTTCCCTTATGAACATCCGCAAACCCATAGATTACAGCATCTTGTTTTCAGAAATAGACAAGCTCATGGCAGGGCAGCTTCCGCAGATGAAATTGTACTGTGAGATCGGTCGGCTGGTCAGCGACCGAGCGGAGAAAGGCGCGGCTGTCGCGGCGTCGGAATACCTGCAAGCGGCCTATCCTGCGGCCGAGGGCTTTTCTCCCCGCAATCTGCGCCGTATGCGCGCATTCTACGCAGCCTACGATGAATCCCCTGAAATCATGCAGCAGGCGATGAACCTCGGCTGGACGCAGAATGTGGCGATTTTAGAGAGATGCGGCAGCAACGAGGAGCGGGCGTGGTACATCCGAGCCGCGCCGCACTTCGGCTGGAAGAAGGCAAACCTGCTGGAAGCCATAGAATCTCAAGCGTGGCTATATTCTTCTCTCGACGAACAGGCAGTTTCCTGCTATACTGAGGAAAAAGAAGCAATGCAGGAGAGCGAATGCGATGAAGAAAATACTCTTTGTGTGCCACGGCAACATCTGCCGCAGCCCCATGGCCGAGTTCGTGATGAAGGACTTGGTGAAGAAAGCTGGGCTGGCGTCACAATTTCATATCGAATCGGCGGCCACCAGTCGAGAGGAGATCGGCAACCCGGTCTATCCCCCGGCGCGGCGCAAGCTGGCGGAGCATGGGATCTCCTGCGACGGCCACGCAGCTCGGCAGCTCACCAATGCCGACTACGAAAAATACGATCTCCTGATCGGCATGGACAGCACGAACCTGCGGAATATGCACCGCATCTGCGGCGGCGACCCGGACGGCAAGCTCCGCCTCCTGATGGACTACACCGACCGCCCCGGCGATGTTGCCGACCCGTGGTACACGGGCGATTTCGAGGCAACATGGCAGGATGTGCTGGCGGGCTGCCAAGGGCTGCTGCATAAACTGATGGAGGGAAACGAGAAATGCTGATGAATTCCAACGAATATCTGAATATCGTCGAATCGATTAAGCAGGAGATCCGCACGGCGCAATACCGTGCGACGGTCAGCGTCAATCGTGAGCTGCTGGTTCTCTACCACTCCATCGGCGAGGTCATCAACGATCACAAGACATGGGGCAACAAATTTGTTGAAAATCTTGCCGCCGACATTAAAATGTCTTTTCCAGACGCCACCGGCTACTCGGTGAGAAACCTGAAATACATGGCGAAGTTCGCACTGCATTTTCCCGAAAAGTAAATTGTGCAAGCGGTGCTTGCACAATTTACTTGGTATCACCATATTGCCCTGATGGACAAGGTGAAGAATGCAGATGAGCATATTTGGTATGCCGAACAAGTTGCTAAAAACGGCTGGTCCCGCAACGTGCTGGTCCACCAAATCGAAAGTGGGCTGTATCAGCGGCAAGTGCTAGCAGAGAAGGTATCCAACTTTGAAAGCCGCCTTCCGTCTCCGCAGAGTGAACTCGCGGCCCAGACGATGAAAGACCCGTATATCTTCGATTTTATTCCTTTCAAAGAGGATATGATAGAGCGTGACATCGAGCAGGCTCTGGTCAAGGATGTGACAAAGCTCCTGCTGGAGTTGGGGACCGGCTTTGCGTTCCTCGGCAATCAGTACCACCTCAATGTGGGCGGTGATGACTTCTACATCGACCTGCTGTTCTATAACCTGAACCTCCGCTGCTATGTGGTGATCGAGCTAAAGACCGGCGAGTTCAAACCGGAATACGCCGGGCGACTTAACTTCTACCTTTCTGCCGTGGATGGTATCCTGAAAAAAGAGCAGGACAATCCGTCGATTGGCCTGCTGCTCTGCAAAAGCAAGAATGACCTCCTGGCGGAGTATTCGCTCAAGGACATGAGCAAGCCCATCGGCGTCAGTGCCTATCAGATCACCAGCAACCTGCCGGAAGAACTGGAGCGCCAGCTGCCGTCTGTGGAGGATATTCAGAAGCGAATCAAGGGGGATAAACGTCCCCATCACAATTACAATTCGATTAAAGCCATGCAAGTATCCTCGCTATATTATGTCCGCGAAGTATAACTACAGGCAGATTGGCCAAAATTGAGCGCGCCCCAATTTGGTTGCGAAGCAAAAAGGCAGTCGTTTTGGATTGCTTTTTTGCTTTTGTGTGCTATACTTACCGTAGAGGTGAATGGACTATGTCGCAAAATTACGCAGCATTAATTATTGACCTAAAAAAATCTAGAAGTTATACAAAAGAGGACAGAAATAACATCCAACACTACATTATGGACGTTATTCATCTGCTAAATTGCTTATATTGCAGGGAACTTGTACGTGAAGTCGACTTCAGTGCGGGCGACGAAGTTCAAGGTCTGTTTTTATCCCCTGAAGCTGCCTACTTATACTATCGAATGCTCTCTCTATGTCTGCATCCTGTTGCGATTCGTGCAGGTATTGGTGTTGGTGGTTGGGATGTCCAACTTGATAACAAGGGTACTACTGGTCAAGATGGACCAGCTTACCACAAAGCACGATATGCTATAAAAAATGCCGATGACAGCGAAGGTTATCCCGTTTTGTTTTTATCCGGTTGTCAATCTGATGTTACAATCAACACCATAATTGGTGGCGCTGCTTCCATTATGGCAAAGCACAGCGTTTACCAAAATCAAATCATGTTAATTACGGAATTATTATTTCCAATCTGCAATTATTCTGCTCATGCGTATGATTATGTTTCGTCAGATGATGTGGAGCATTGCTTACACGAGAAGTGTTTGCTTGCTCATAAATTGGAAAAAATAATGCGTCCATTGCCATTTGATCGTTTGGCACACATCTCTATTGATATCACCGATTCAATCAATGAAGAAGATACTCCAGAGAAAATAAGGTTCTATATAACCAGTGGAAAACAGCGAGGTATTCCTACAAAATTGGCTAGCATAATGGATACCAGCAGACAGGCGATTGAGAAAACGCTGAAGGCCGGAAACATCTATACCGCCAGAAATATGGCAATTACCGCAATCAATGAAATGAAAAACTTACGATGGGAGAGATAAAGATATGTCCCTGTGGCTCCTTTTAGCTGCGCATCTAATTGCAGATTTCTCATTGCAGCCTGCTGATTGGGCAGAAAAGAAAACACAGAGATTCAAATATTTAGCAAGGCACGCATTTGTGTATGCTATTGTAATTGCTGCTGTGGTTTTCTTATGTATTCCCTGGGAAAGTGCCCGGATTCCTTTTGTAATCATCGCTTTGTCGCACTTCTTCATCGATAGGATTAGAGTTTATGTCGATAAAAAGCATGAGGCACCAGCCGCACACTTCTCTTCCTTTGTGATTGATCAAGTGCTTCACATTGCAATCATATATGGTTCTGTCCGTATCTTTGGATTGGACGAGCAGACAAGAAACTGGCTCACAGATCTCGCTTTAACATTTCCTGTAGAGCAAATTCTGCGGTACTCTTTAATCTTTATCATCATTCTTGATCCCGCATCTGTTTTTGTGAAGAAGCTATCCATTTATGTGACTGGTGGAACCAGCGACGGTCATAAAAAAGCCCCTCCTGTCGGTAGTGTTATCGGAAAGTTAGAGCGTATTCTTACGGTTATTTTGGTTCTCTGCAATCAGATTGGAGCGATCGGCTTTGTACTTACCGCTAAGAGTTTGGCTCGCTATAAGCAACTAGATAATCAAAGTTTCGCCGAAAAATATCTTGTTGGTACATTGTCCAGCACTACTATTGCGATTATTGCAGCTCTTTTACTCAAGTGAGCAAAAACACAGCCTTAAGTAGTTGCAAAGTTTAAGCGCAACCGTTTTTGATTGCGTTTAAACTTTGCAGATAACCTTTCACCGAGGACATCGCTTTTGAATTCTATTGCAGCAATGAATGTGGAATCAAGTCTCCTCATGTATATACCACATCCGAGCAAACCGTATATCGTCTGCTCCGTTTTTTTCAAAAGTTAGAACTTCCCCCATTCCTCTACCCACCTTTTCTTACCATGATTCGTGATCGACTTTTGACCGAAAACAAAGCAAAATATCCAGAATGGAGTAGCTTGCCATCAAGCCACACCAATCTGGATATTTTAAGCTGAACGCTTAGAGTACCAATGGGTGTGGCTTTTTGTTTTTCTAAAATTTCACGGTTTTTCCAATAGATATTTTCGGTGTCCCCCACTGTTTGAAGGGATTCGAACTCCCCTTTTCACAGATTCAAAGGCAAAATCCTGAGAAGCGCCCTTTTTGCAGGCGCAGAATAGAGCGATTTTTCCTCAAAATTTCATACAATCTTTCGGGCGTCTGTTTGTTGGTTTCGTCGAAGCCATCAAAAAGGCGCCCTTTTTCATTTCACACCTTAATTCATCATCCGGCCGGAGCATTTCAGGATGCTCCGGCTTATTTTTTTGCTTACGAGGAGGACTCCAAAATGAATCATCAAAACGAACCCGCACAGCTCCGCTTCCTTGAGGAAACCGCCAATCAGTTGCGGCAGAACGGCTTCACGGTGGAACCAATCGAAGATCACCACCTGCCCGTCAGCATTGAAAAAGGGCGCCTCTGCCGTATCTCCGGCAAGGGCAGCGTATTGTACCGGCAAGAAAACGTAGACAATATCAGGGCACAGGACGCTTTGCAGACGGTGATTGACACCGTCAAAATGACTTCGGAATACATGGCGATTCTGGAAACCGCACCGCGGCTCAAAGCCAGCGGACTGGATGGCGACTACCGCGTCCTCGCGGACTTTGGTGACGCAGTGCTGGCGGGCCACCCCACCGAGCGCGGTGTCCAATTCGTGACTTGGGAGTGGGACTTCGACCGAGAGGGCGTCCATCACGGGCACTATTTCCAGGACGACTACGATGCCGCCAAGCGGGACTTCACCGTGCGCGGCGGGCTTGTTCAAAAAGGCGCCCTTTTCGAGCCGGAGCAGCTTGCGGAGATCTACCGCGCGCTGGCGTTCGTCCGCGAGCAAGACGAAACCCTTTCGTGCGGACGGGATCAGGAGCTGGCGGAGCTGATGGAACAGGTCGACGGACTGCTGCCTGCGGATGCTCCGCGGCAGCGGGACGCGCCGGAACAGAG
>ERZ837910.3853-NODE-3853-length-15611-cov-6.943559_pt1 | contig 15611 bp, 10 predicted proteins | sample MGYA00519940_ERZ837910 | MGnify/ENA primary metagenome ERZ837910 (study PRJEB31850, sample SAMEA3708825) | human gut metagenome | biome: human gut; feature: human-associated habitat; material: faeces | place: China | collected 2014 ... | reverse complement strand
AAGGACACGCAGATGAGTTTGGGAAAGCTGACCGTCAACGGTCGTGAGGACGGGTTTCTCTGCGACGGCAAGCCGTTCTTTTGGTTTGCCGACACGTGCTGGAGCGCATTCACGAGTATCACCGAGGCGGACTGGGACTACTATCTGACCCGCCGCGCCGAGCAGGGCATGAACGTGCTGCAGGTCAATACCCTGCCGCAGTGGGACCGCTGCCTGCCCGACCTGGGCATCTGGCCCTACGCGAGCGAGGACGGCGTGCACTTTGACTGGAGCGCGCCCAACCAGGAATACTGGGACCGCGCCCGCCGCATGTGCAAGGCAGCCGTGGAGCACGGCATTCGCCCGGCGCTCGTGCTCATGTGGTGCAACTACGTGCCCGGTACCTGGGGCTCCGTGATCGCCGAGCGCCTGGGTGCCGAGGTCATGCCGCGCGAGGAGGTCCGCGCCCACGTTGCCCGCGTCGTCGAGAACCTGGGCGAGTTCGACCCCGTCTACGTAGTGACGGGCGATACCGACTTTGCCGGTGACGAGGCGATCGTCTATTACGAGGACGCGCTCGACGAGGTCGTCAAGCGCGCGCCCGAGGCACTGCGCACCATGCATATCAACCGCGGCAATCGTACCATTCCGGCGCAGTATCTGGGCCGTCTGGACTTTTACATGTTCCAGCCCGGCCACAACTACGAGGGCCAGCCCGAGGCATGGCGTCTGCCGCAGGACTTTATCGCCAACTATCCCAAAAAGCCGATGGTCAACTCCGAGCCTTGCTACGAGCAGATGGGTGCGTCGCGCAACGTCTACTGGCGTTTTACCGCGCAGGATTGCCGCGCGAGCGTATGGTCGTCGATTCTTGCCGGCGCCAGTGCCGGCGTGACCTATGGCGCGCACGGCGTTTGGAACTGGCAGACATCGCGCAGCCAGGGTTCGGTCCTGGGCGAGGGCTTTGACATGCCCTTCCGCTGGCAAGAGTGCCTGCAGTTTGCGGGTGTGTGGGACTTTGGCGCGATCGAGCATGTGCTTGCCAGCCTAGGCGCTACTGCCGGTGACGATGCGCTTGCCGTGGTTCCGGCGCAGGAGCTGCTCGATGACGCGCGCGAGGCCATCCGTGTGGCGCGCGTTGGCGATCGCGTCGTCACGTACCTGCCGCGCACCACGGCGCTCAAGTTTAAGCTCGACGGCGCGCGTGGCTGGACGGCGACGGTCCTCGACATGGAGGACAAGCGCATCGCAAAACTGCCCGTCCGTGACAACGGTGACGGCACCGTGCGCGTGGCGCAGCATCCCTTTGAGCACGACGCTCTGGTGATCCTGACACCCGAGCGCTAACGGCTCTTCTCCAACATTTACAACCCAGTCCCTTTCATAAGGCTGCGACGGAATGGTTCCTGCATGACGGCTTTAAGCTGTCAAGGGGAGCCATTCCGCCGCACTCATTGGGGACGTACTTAAATGAGTGGTTTAACTTGAGACGGGACTTTTTGACCGCCTGATGGGTCGCGCGCCACGATTCGGGCGTCACAGCAGCTCGCCGTGGCGGGCAATGTAGCGGCGCTTTGCCAGCTGAGTGAGCGCGATGTAGGCGGTGACGATGCCGATGAGCAGCGCGAAGAAGCTCGCCGGCAGCGGCAAGAGGCCGAGCGCATCGGCGATGGGGCTTGCCGGCAGCCAGGTGACGAGCGCCAGGCCCAGTACGGTGAGAACGCACAGCGCGGGCGCGGCGTGGTCGCGCGGGCTCGGCAGGCGCGGGGAGCGCAGCATGTGGATCACGAGCGTCTGCGACCACATGGACTCGACAAACCAGCCGCTCTGGAAGAGCGCCACAAAGGCCGCCATGCCTGCGGCGTTGCCCGTCCCGGCGAGCTCGGACCAGCTTGCGCCTACGGTGGCAGGGCACACCACAAAGAAGAGCGCGGCGAAGGTTACGATGTCAAACAGCGAGCTCACGGGGCCCAGCTCAAGCATAAAGCCCTTGATGGACGCGGCGTCCCAGGCGCGCGGACGGGCAGTCCAGGCGTCATCGACGGTGTCCCACGGCAGCGCGATACACACGATCTCGTAGACCAGCGACAGCAACACCAGCTGCAGGGCGCTCATGGGCAAAAACGGCAGGAACAGGCTCGCGACGGTCACGGACAGTACGTTGCCAAAGTTGGAGCTCACCGTGGTCTTGAGGTACTTGAGCAGGTTGCCGTAGGTGCGGCGGCCTTCGATGATGCCGCGCTCGAGCACACCCAGGTCCTTCTGAAGCAAGATGATATCGGCGGATTCCTTGGCGATGTCGACGGCGGAGTCGACCGAGATGCCGCAGTCGCTCGCGCGCATGGCGGCGGCGTCGTTGATGCCGTCGCCCATAAAGCCCACGGTGTGACCGAGCAGCTCACGCATGACGCGCACCAGGCGCGCCTTCTGCAGCGGCGAGAGCTTGGCGAAGAGGTGGGTGTGCTCGGCGCGCTCGGCAAGCTCGGCGTCATCGAGCGCATCGATCTCGGAGCCCAGCAAGACATTGCTCGCGTCGATACCGATCTGCTCGCAGACGGTGGCGGCGACGCGATCGTTGTCGCCGGTCAGGACCTTGACCGCTACGCCCTTGGCCTCGAGGGTGGCGACGGCGCCCGCGGCACTTGCCTTGGGCGGATCGAGGAAGGCCAAAAAGCCCATCAGCACCATGTCGCACTCGTCGGCGATGCCAAACTCGCCCACGCAGCGCGGATTGGTCTTCTGCGCCACGGCAATCACGCGCAGGCCCTCGGCGTTAAGTCCGGCGACCTGCTTTCGAATCTGGGCGAGCCTCTCGTCGGTGAGCGGCTGAGCGATGCCATCGACCTCGACAAAGGAGCAGATCTCGAGCATTTCCTCGGCAGCGCCCTTGGTAACCATCTGGGTTTTGCCTTGGGCGTCGGCGACAACTACGCTCAGGCGACGGCGCGAGAAATCGAAGGGCACCTCGTCGACCTTGGTATAGCGGTCGCGCAGGCTCTGGCCCAGCATGGAATCGGGCACGACGGTCGAGGGCGTCACATCGGCACGGTCGATGACGGCCAGGTCGATAAGGTTTTTGAGGCCGGTCTGGAAGAAGCTGTTCAAAAACGCATGGCGCAGCACGCGTGCATCCTCGTTGCCGTCGGTGTTGAGGTAGCGCTCGAGCACGATGCGGTCCTCGGTGAGGGTGCCGGTTTTGTCGCAGCACAGGACGTCCATGGCACCCAGGTTTTGGATCGCCGGCAGCTCCTTGACGATTACCTGGCGACGGGCGAGGTCCTTGGCGCCCTGCGACAGGCTCGTGGTCACGATGACGGGAAGCATCTGCGGCGTGATGCCCACGGCCACGCTCGTGGCGAACAGCAGCGCGTCGATGACGTTGCCCTTGGTGGCGGCGTTGATGGCAAAGACGGCCGGCGCCATAACGAGCATGAGGCGTATGAGCAACATGGAGACGCTCGAGACGCCGCGGTCAAACGCGCTCTTCTCGCCGCGCCCGTTGAGCATCTTGGCGATGCCGCCCAGGTATGTGTCCGAGCCGGTGGCAACGACGAGTGCCATGGCGGTGCCGTTTTGCACGGAGGTGCCGGTAAAGACGATGTTCTTGCAGGCAGACAGCGGCAACGCGGAGCTGTCGGCGCCCTCAATGACAGCTGCGGCAGAGGTCTTCTCGACGGCCTCGCTTTCGCCCGTGAGCGCTGACTCGATCACAAACAGGTCGCGCGCGGTGATGATGCGGGCGTCCGCCGGTACCATATCGCCGGCAGAGAGGTGGATCACATCGCCGGGGACGAGCTCGTCGAAGGGAATCTCGAGGCGCTCGCCGTCGCGCAGGGCGCAGCAGGTGTTAGAGACCAGGTCCTTGAGGGCCTCGGCCGCATTGCCGCTGCGGGCTTCCTGGATAAACTTCATGCCGCCCGATACCAGCAGCATGATGCCGATGACGATGACCGTGGAGGGGTCGCGCTGCGGCTCGGGCACAGCGAGCACGTCGATGTAGAGCGAGACCAGCGCGAGCGCGGCGAGGATGCCGGCGAAGGGGTCAACGAATGCGTCGGCGATGCGGCGCACAAGCGTCTTGGTCGGCGCCTCGATGGTGTTGGGGCCGGTGACGTCCAGGCGCTCGGCGGCGTGCTCGGCAGTGAGCCCGTCGGCCGTGGTATCGAGCAGCACGAGGGCGTCCTCGGCGCTATGGGTGGCGGCGAATATGATGTTCTTGGACATGCCGGCGCGAGCGGCGGGGCGCGCCGTGCGGCGGCGCTTGGAGATGGCTTCGAGTACCGTGGCGGTTTTGAGCATCAGCATAGGGTCCTCCTTGTTGAAGGGAGTTAGCGTACGTGTCGTATTTGCTTCAAAAAACCTAGATGTCGCTTACGTCATGCTTTCAAACCACCACAAAGGGACAGGCACCTTTGTGGTGGTTTTGACGATCGGTTAGTGGCGCTTATGCGTGCGCGGAATCCTCGCGGCGTGCCGAGGGCGACATGCAGGTTTTTCGACTATGGCTGCCTTCCATGGCACACCCCCTTAAGGCCGGGCGCGGCGCGCTTTGGGTATCTCGTACCCGTTTTAATCCGCCCGTATTTTTATGAGGGGGTTTGCCGTGTCAACCCCATTGTTCGGAAAACCATTGTCCCTGACAAAGCTTTTACAGAATGCCGCGGCCCCAAAGCGCGCCCGCAATGCGCCCTGCCTGCGCTAAACTGGAAGGCACGTACGCGATTACGAGAGGAGCCCGCATGGAGGCTTACAAGCAAGAGTTCATCAAGTTTATGGTCGAGTCCGATGTTCTTAAGTTCGGCAGCTTTACGCTCAAGAGCGGCCGTCAGTCCCCGTTCTTTATGAACGCCGGCGCCTATGTGACGGGCTATCAGCTCAAGAAACTGGGCGAGTACTACGCCCAGGCCATTCACGATAACTTTGGCGACGACTTTGACGTGCTGTTTGGACCGGCCTACAAGGGCATTCCGCTGGCCGTCGTGACCGCGATTGCCTACCACGAGCTGTACGGCAAGGAGGTCAAGTACTGCTGCGACCGCAAGGAGGCCAAGGACCACGGTGCCGATAAGGGTAACCTGCTGGGCTATGAGCCCCAGGACGGCGACCGCGTGGTCATGGTCGAGGACGTTACTACCAGCGGCAAGTCCATCGACGAGACCTATCCTAAGGTCATGGCTGCGGCCGATGTCGAGATCAAGGGTCTTATCGTCTCGCTCAACCGCATGGAGGTCGGCAAGGGCGGCGTGACCACCGCGCAGAAGGAGATCGAGGCCAAGTACGGTTTCCCCGTCGCGAGCATCGTCTCCATGGCCGAGGTCGTCGAGACCCTCTACAACCACGAGATCGACGGCAAGGTCGTCATCGATGACGAGCTCAAGGCCGTTATCGACGCCTACTACGAGCAGTACGGCGCCAGAGGATGAGGCGAATGGGGCAAGTGGCCTGACCACGCTGTCCCATTAACAACAGGCGCCGGCACATAATGAGACAGTTGCTCTGAGCAACTGTCTCATTAACGGGAGGGAGCGGGCCATGGTCACGGTTGACGGGAGCACGGAGGCGCTGGGCATCGTGCGCTTCGGCCCCGAGGCACTCGACTGCCACGTCGACGAGTTCCGTGCCCTCAAGTACCTCGGGCAGCGCGGTCAAGAGCTCACCGATGAACTCGCGGACCGCTTCCAAGACGCCATTCGCCTCTGCGAATCCATCGCCCGGCCGCGCGGCGTCGCCCGTAGCTTCGCGCTCGAGCGCCGCGCCGACGGCATCGCACTCGAGAGCGGCGCCCTCGTCCTGACCGGACGCAACATCGCCCGCCACCTCGATGGCTGTCCGCTCGCGTGCCTGCTGGCGGTCACCCTCGGCATGGAAAGCGAGCGCATGATCGCGCGCTTGCAGGCCACGAGTCCGCTCGACGCGCTGCTCTTCGACGCATGCGCCTCGTCAATGACCGAGGAAGCCGCACAGGCCGCATCGCAGCGCATCGCCGAACTCGCCGACGAGGCCGGTGTCGTGCCCACGAAGCGCTTCAGTCCCGGCTTCGGCGACCTGACACTCGAGCTGCAAGACGCCTTCCTCCAGACGATCGATGCCGGCAAGTTGCTCGGGATACACGCCGGTAGCTCGCATCTCATGACGCCGATGAAGAGCGTCACGGCCATAGTCGGCCTGAAGCCAGACCCTCACGCGTAAGGTGCGATTATTCAAGGCCACGGAACTCTCGCGCACTCCATCTCGCGACACGAAGCCCATGTCCTATCTTGCGGTATCATCTACCCACGATCTGAAAGGGCGGACATGGCAGCTTCCCGAAAACTCGCAATCGCAAACGACTTGCTCGGGCGCGTCATCGATGGCCGCGCGCCGCTGTTGTGCGACGGCGGCATGGGCACTCTCATCCAGCAAGCCGGCCTCGCGCGCGTCCACGAGGTTCCCGACCTGCTCAACCTGACGCATGCGAACGAGATCCGCGAGCTACAGCGCCGCTACGTCGAAGCGGGAAGCGACTGCATCGCGACCAACACCTTCAGCTCGAATCGCCTCAAGCTCGCCGGGACCGACGCGAGCGTCGACGAACTCTACGCCGCCGCAGCGCGCATCGCACGCGAGACAGGTGCGCAACTGGTTGCCGGAGATATCGGTCCCACCGGCAAGCTGCTTGCGCCTTTGGGCCCGCTCTCCTTCGGTGAGGCCTACGACATCTTTGCCGAGCAGGCCCGCGCGGCTCACGAGGCCGGCTGCGACCTCATCTTCCTCGAAACCTTCGCCGATTTGCTCGAGGCCAAGGCGGCGCTGCTCGCCTGCGTCGAGAACACTCCCCTGCCGGTCTTCGCGACGATGACCTTTGGAGAGGATGGCCGCAGCTTCATGGGCACGACGCCGGCGATCGCGGCCACGACGCTATCCGCGCTCGGCGCCTCGGCCGTCGGCATCAACTGCTCCCTCGGCCCTGCCGAGACGGCCCCGCTCGTCACGCAGATGGCGCCTTACGCGCGCTGCCCGCTCATGGTGCAGCCCAACGCCGGCCTGCCACGCATGGATGCCGATGGCTCGACCGTCTACGACGTGACCCCCGGGGAGTTCGCCCAGGCGATGCGCGGCATCCTCGCAGCCGGCGCACGCGTCATCGGAGGATGCTGCGGGACGACGCCCGAGCACATCGCGGCCCTGCACCGCCTGATCGACGAGGACGGCGAGACGCGCGGCGGGCAAGCGGGATACCGCCCGTCGTTCGTCGTGACGAGCGCGCAATCGCTCGTCGAGCTCGCTCCTGGAAGCGATGATATCGCCGTCATCGGTGAGCGCATCAACCCCACGGGCAAGCCAAGGCTCAAGGAAGCGCTCGTCGATGGCTCCTATGACCTCATCGTCTCCGAAGCCGTCGGGCAAGTCGAGGCAGGCGCCGCGATCCTAGACGTCAACGTGGGCGTTCCGGGCCTCGACGAGCCGGCTGTGCTGCGCGCCGTCAGCGAACGCCTACAGGCAACCGTGCCCGTGCCACTGCAGCTCGATTCGTCCGATGCATCCGCACTCGAGGCCGCCTGCCGCACGTACGCGGGGCGTCCGCTCATCAACTCGATCAACGGCAAGGCCGAAAGCCTCGCGACTGTCCTACCCATCGCCGCGCGCTATGGCACCACGATCGTGGGGCTCACCCTCGACGAGAACGGCATTCCCGCGCACGCCGAGGAGCGCGTCGCGATTGCCGGGCGCATCGTCGACGCCGCGCTCGATGCCGGCCTGCGCCGCGAGGACATCGCGATTGACTGCCTCGTCATGGCCGCCGCCACCAACCAACCCGAAATCCCCGAGATCCTCGCCGCCATGCGCGCGTGCAGGGAACGGCTCGGCGTACGATGCGTGCTCGGCGTCTCCAACGTGAGCTTCGGTTTGCCGGCACGTCCCGTTCTCAACGCGAGCTTTCTCACGGCCGCGCTTGCCAGCGGACTGGACCTGCCGATCATCAATCCGCTCGAGCCGCGTTACCGCGAGGCGATCGCCGCCTTTCGCGTCATCAACGGACAAGATGCCGGGTGTCTGGAATACGTGGACGCGATGCAAAGCGTCGCCATTTCGAGCGAAGCGGACATAGCGAGCGAAATCGAGAAATCTCGCCCTTTGCGTCCCGGTAGTCGTAGCGGAGGAGATTTCTCCACCACGCCGCCCAACGACGACCCCGTTCGAAACGACGCCGGTCCTGCCCCCCGCCTGCGCGAGGCCATCCTCACCGGCCGGCGCGAAGCCGCCGCCGGGGCGGCACGCGACCTGCTCGTGACCAGCGACGCGGCCTCCATCGCCGGCGACGTCCTCGCTCCCACCCTCGACGAAGTCGGCGAGCGCTACGATGACGGCCGCATCTTCCTGCCCCAGCTCATGGCGTCAGCCGAAGCCGCCAAATCCGCCTTCGACGTGTTGCGCGAAGCCAATGCGAAGACACAGTCGTCCGCATCGCAAAGCAATGAGTTGCCTATCGTCATCGCGACCGTCGAGGGCGACATCCACGACATCGGCAAGAACATCGTGCGCATGCTCCTCGAAAACTACGGCTTCACAATCATTGACCTTGGCCGCGACGTGGCGCCGCAGACCATTGTCGATGCCGTCGTCAAAAGCGGCGCGCGACTCGTCGGCCTCTCCGCGCTGATGACCACGACGCTGCCCGCAATGGAGCGTACCATCGAGCTTTTGCGCACGCAGGCCCCGCACGTCACGATCATGGTGGGCGGAGCCGTGCTCACCGAGGACTACGCGCAGCGCATCGGGGCCGACCATTACGTTGCCGATGCCGCCGCCTCCGTTCGCGTCGCCCAGCAGGTCCTCGACTCGCGATGAAACGGGAAATTCGCCCGGAGCAAATCTCTCATTCGCGGGTCGGCGTCTCTCCACCGACATGCCCTTGCGCGCGTTTCCCCGAAGCCTTATCATCGCAGGAAGTGTGAAATTCTGCGGCAACGCGTCGCTGAGAGACAAGGATGGGATCATGTTGCTCAACCCCGAAAAGGCTCTGGAGAAGTCCGCCATGCAGGCTCAGTTTGGCTCCCCCGTCACGCCCAAGAAGCGTGGCTTCAAGGAGATCATCCTCACCACGACCGCTGGCTACATCGCCTCGATCGCCGTCATCGCCTGCTTCTTCCTCATCGCCGCAATCGGCGCATAGGATCGGCTACATAACATGAGGAAAGGGACCCTGCAGGGTCCCTTTCTTATTGCCTGCATGACCGAAGCGCCGACGGCGAATGAGCAACCGTCCCACTCCGTATCTACCAGCAGAGCAGCTCGTACCCATCATCGGTGACGACAATCTGCACCTCCCATTGCGCCGAAGGCAGCCCGTCAGCCGTGCGCACGGTCCATCCGTTGGGATCATTCATGTCGATCTTGGCCTTGCCCATGTTGACCATGGGCTCGATCGTGAAGCACATGCCCGGCACGAGGATTGGCCCCGTCCCCGCCTGCGCCACGAAGCTCACGAACGGGTCTTCGTGGAATTCCAGACCGATGCCATGCCCGCCAAACTCGGCAACCACCGAAAACCCCGCGTCGGTCGCAACCTTGTTGACCGCCGCGCTCACGTCGCCCAGATGCGCCCACGGCTTCACCGCCGCAAGGCCGGCCTGCACCGCATCGTACGTGACGTCGACCAGGCGGCGCCACTCGTCATCGACGTCACCGATGCAGAACATGCGCGACGAATCCGAGAAGTACCCATCGAGGATTGTCGACATGTCCACGTTGACGATATCGCCACTCTTGAGCACGTCACCCTCGCTCGGGATGCCATGGCAAACGACTTCGTTTATCGAGGTGCACACGCTCTTGGGAAACCCCTCGTAATCGAGGTCGGCGGGAATCGCCCCATGCTCGATGCAGTAGTCGTGAACCCAGCGGTCGATTTCCTCGGTGCTCGTCCCGGCGCCGATATGTTCGGCAACGTAGTCGAGCGCACCGATGTTGACGCGCGCCGATGCCTTGATTCCCTCGATTTCCTCGGGCGTCTTGAGCCAATCGCGACCCAAGACGATCTCGCCGGCATCGTGTAGCTCCTGCAGGTGACGGTCGAATTCGAGATGGCACTTCTTGTACTTCTTGCCGCTGCCGCACCAGCACTCGTCATTGCGTCCGGGGCTTTCCAGATTGTCGTACACGGATTCCTCGTTTCGTCTTCGCGTCTGCATTCATGCTCGCAGTTCGCACCATTGTACTCCCCTGACCGCCGGCGGCATCGACAACGGACGCGGTATCTGCACGTTTTTTGCGTTTTCCAAGGGGCGTGCGATACCCCCACTCACAACTCGAAATCGAGGCCGCGACCCGCAAGAGCACGCTGTAGCTCGAGCAAGTATCCCGTCATCGCCGCATCCTGCAACGCGCCGACCGCATCGATCACCGGCAGTAGCGTCTCGCGATTGAGATACCCCAGTTCAACCAGCGCGTCGACACTCTCGCGATCGTCGTGCCGGGCTGCCGCGACGCACATTTCCACGAGGTTCTCCCGTAGAATCTGCCCGTACATGCGTCGCGTGTTCTCGCTCAGGAACAGCGGATCGCGTAGCCGCCCGATGATGCGCGTGAGCTGGCCGTAAAGGTCGATGGGCGCCATGCTCTTCGCGTCGTAGTCGTGCATGTTGACGACGCACGCGTCATAGCGTGCGAGCAGGGCCTCAGGATTGAGGCACGTCATCGAATTGAACCCGCGCACGATCTCGTTGAGACTGCGAAAGGTGACGGGAAAATGCAGGTCAACGCACGAATGGTCCTCGATGGGCTCGACGAAGTCGACGTGGACATGCTCGATGAGGCAATTGACGTTGAGGGCGCGGGTCTGGATGTGCCGCACGTTCGTGCCGATGGACAACGCCGCAAGATTGGTCGCGTTGCCAAACGAGAACGGCGCGAGCGTGTCGACCTCGCGCGGAATGACGACATCAGAGCGGCTGCCATCATAGAGAATGACACGCGATGTGCCTCCATCCACACGCTCGCACAGCAAGCCGCCCGTGTGATAGAAGCGCGCACAATTGGGATTGACTCGCACGTCGGTGAGCGTGGGCGCGCCGTTGAGGTCGCGAGTGCCTGCCGTGGCGAGCGCAAGCTCGCCCAGATGCTCGAAGTTCGCGGAAAGGTACACGCCCTCGAGCGCCGTATCGAGAAACGCCTCGTCGCCAATCGAGCGCAGGGTCTCGGGAAAACGAACCTGGCGCAAGCTGCGACAACCGCGAAAGGCGCCGTCGCCAATCTCGGCGAGGCCCTCGGGTAGCGCCACCCGTTGCAGACGCGGCATATTCGCGAATGCGCGCTCGCAGATGGCCTCACAACCGGTTGCGACATCGTACTCGACAAGGTTCGGGTCCATGGCGCCGACCACGACGCGGGTGGGCTCCTCGTTCGCGTACAACACGCCATGCCCGTCGAGCCAGAGCGGCCCACCGTTCTCGATGACGAGCGTCGCATCGTCGCCGCTGCAGCGCACGTCCGTTCCGCGCACGCAATCGCAGGCGAGCTGCCGCACGCTCGCGGGCACGCGCAGCCCCGCGAGGCCCGTCTGCGCAAAAGCCTCCTCGCCTATCTCGCGCAGGCCTCCGGGCAGCTCGAAGCTTTCCAGCTCACGGCAGCGGAAGAACGCGCGCTTGCCGATACGCCGCAAGCCAGGCGGCAACTCGACTTCGCGTAGCCCCGTGCGCGCAAACGCATGGGCGCCGATCGCCTGCACGCCAGCGCCCAGCACGACACGCCGCAATCCACTGCAGCACGCAAAGGCCTTGGCGCCGATCTCGACGCAGTCGGCCGGGACCTCGTACTCGTCCTGCGCGACGGCAACCGCAGCCAGGCGCAACCCGCCGTCCTCTTCGCCCACGCGCACGCGCTCGAAGACGCTTATGCAATCAGTTGCCAAAAACGGATTTCCCGAAGCGACATGCACTTCCGCAAGCCGGCTATTCGCAAACGCGCCCGGTTCCACCGAGGTCGTACCCACGCCGATGGTGAGCCGCGCAAGCTCGCCCACCTCGAAGACCTCGGGACCCACGCGCTCGAGCATGCCGGGGAGCACCAGCTCCTCGAGCTTGCGGCACTGGTTAATCCAACTCGAATCGAAACGCGTCGTCATGCGCGGAAGCACAAGAGCACGCAGCTCACGACACATCCTGAACGCCGACGGACCAATGGCCTCGATGCAATCGGCGCAGATGACCCTCTCGACGCCCTCGAGCATCTCACAGGCTCCGGCGCCAAGCTCGAGCACCGCAAGACCGCCCAATTCGCCGGGAACCACAAGCTCGCGCATCCCGTCATCCGGTAACGCGCAGCCCGTGATGCGAGCAAACGCGTCATCCACGACGACGTATTCCCAGACCACGCCATCGGCTGCGACTTCGCGGCGCGGCTCGCTGCAGCGCCCTTCCTCGCGCGCACGTCGCTCCTCGACCTCGCGGCGCTGCCGCTCCATGACCTCAGAAATCGCGAAGATGGCGTCCTGTCCCGTCTTGACCTCGAGATCGCCAAGGTCAATGTCGTCGGGCGCAGAGCGCACGCTGCCAAACATGAGGGTGTCGCCGAAGATTTCCATGCGATTAACTATAGCCCATTTGCCGCGCACGCCGTGCCCATTACCGCTACAATGAGCAGCCAACGCACGCAAACGCGCCAAGAGACCTGACCTCCTGGCGCATCACGCAACCGAACACCGGAGAAGAGACATGAGCAAAATCGAGATGAAGACCCCGCTTGTCGAGATGGATGGCGACGAGATGACCCGCATCATCTGGCAGCTGATCAAATCGGAGCTGCTCATTCCGCATATCGACCTCAAGACCGAGTACTACGACCTCGGCCTCGAGCACCGCGACGAGACGAACGACCAGGTCACCATCGATGCCGCCGAGGCGACCAAGCGCCTGGGCGTCGCCGTCAAATGCGCAACCATTACTCCTAATGCCGCGCGCGTGGACGAATACGGTCTCAATCAGATGTGGAAGAGCCCCAACGGCACGATCCGCGCGCTGCTCGACGGCACGGTCTTTCGCGCCCCCATCGTCGTCAAGGGCATCGAACCCTGCGTGAGCTGCTGGAAGAAGCCCATCACGCTCGCCCGTCACGCCTATGGCGACGTCTACAAGAACGCCGAGATGCGCATCGACCGTCCCGGTAGCGTCGAACTCGTCTTCACGCCGGCCAACGGCGGCGAGCAGGTGCGCACCCTGGTGCACGAATTCGCCGGCCCCGGCGTCGTGCAGGGCCAGCACAACCTCGATGCCTCCATCGAGAGCTTTGCGCGCAGCTGCTTCGAGTACGCGCTCGAAATCGGCCAGGACCTGTGGTTTTCGACCAAGGACACGATCTCGAAGATCTACGACCACCGCTTCAAGGACATCTTCGCCGACATCTTCGATGCCGAGTACCGCACGCGTTTCGAGCAAGCCGGCATCGAGTACTTCTACACCCTCATCGACGACGCCGTCGCGCGCGTCATGAAGTCCGAGGGCGGTTTCATCTGGGCCTGCAAGAACTACGACGGTGACGTGATGAGCGATATGGTCTCCACCGCCTTTGGCTCTCTGGCAATGATGACCAGCGTGTTGGTCAGTCCGGACGGCAAGTACGAGTTCGAGGCCGCCCACGGCACCGTCACCCGCCACTATTATAAGTATCTGAAGGGCGAAAAGACCTCCACTAACCCCATGGCTACCATCTTTGCGTGGTCTGGCGCGTTCAAGAAGCGCGGTGAACTGGACGGCCTGCCGGAGCTGGTGAAGTTTGGCGAGGCACTGGAAGCCGCCAGCCTGCAGACCCTGAACGACGGCATCATGACGAAAGACCTGTGCGGTCTGGCTGAGGGCATCACCCCCACCGCTGTGGACAGCGAGGGCTTTATCAAGGCCATCCGCACCCGTCTGGAAGCCAAGCTGGCATAATCATCTCTTTGTGACATAAAAAGAAAGACCGGAACTGTAAGTGCGACCTACAGCTCCGGTCTTTTTCGTTAAAATGATGCGAACGAGCCTTGAATGTACCCGACAAAGAATGCAATAAATGTGCTGATGAGAATGCAACCAAGCCACAAAAGGTCTGCGAGAAGCCGTTTGCCGGTCAACTGCTGGATAGTCTTTGAATAATCCAAAGCAAACCACAGCATGGCAGCAGAAAACAGAATGGAACTCCAATGAAGCCGAAAAGACAGCACCATGCTGAGAAGCACATAATTGATAAGCGTGTAAAAAATACTTCGCAAAAGAAGTTCTGGGAGAGCAGAATACTTCTTTTTCATAAAAGCTCCTTTCTGGATTTATAAATGCAGTGCATCCAATACTTTGTTTACGACCTCCAACGATACCTGCCCCGGGGCGCTGGCCTGCCCGGGGTTGGCAAAGGTCATGGCAGAGCCAAAGGCTTCCCCGGCCAGACGGCTCACCGCGCCCAGAGCTCCCATGCTCATGGTAATGATGGGAGTCTCCGGATGCCGGTCGGCCATTTCAGCGGTGGCAGCCAGAAGCTCCAGCACATCGGCACGGCTCTGGGGCATCACAGCTAGTTTGGGCAGATCGGCACCGGCCTGCTGCATGGCAACCATGCGGCTCACCAGTTCGGCGCGCGGCGGCGTTTTATGGAAGTCGTGGCTGGAACACACCACTGCAGCCCCGGCGGTGTGGGCTTCTTCGATCAGCGCGGGAAGCTCTGCGCCCGCAGTGAAAAATTCAATGTCGATCAGATCGGCGCAGTCGGTGGCAAGAACGGTGCGGATAAAATGAAGATACTCTTCGTGAGACAGAGCGACTTTGCCGCCTTCGGCCTTTGTGCGAAAGGTGAAAAGAAGCAGTTTGTCCTTCAAGGCAACGCGGAGCTTTGCAGCGCAGTGCACGATGGCCGGAAGATCTTTTGCGCCTTCAAAGCAATCGATACGCCATTCCACACAATCGGCGCGCAATGTGGAAAACTCGGCGGCCTTTTTCAGAACGGCGGTTTCTGTGGGCTCTACAATAGGAATAATAACTTTAGGGCGGCCCTCGCCGATGCAGCAGCCGCGGATGTTGACACAGGACATGGCGCTTCTCCTTTATGTAATAAGTATAGCTACCTTATACAGGATGCTGGGGGATGACTCCATAATACGTTCTGTCTGCAGCCTTGTCAAGAAAAAGGCACGCCCTGTAACGGGTGAAAAACAGGGAGAATCTTTGCTCTGCAAAGAAATTGGAAAAAATCTGTCAAAAAGTGTTGACAAGGAGGCGGGGGTGTGGTATTATACTTGAGCGCCAAGCGCTGAGGCAAAAGAATGACTTCCGAAGCCTCAGCAGGAAGCCCTTGAAAAGAACCAATAGACGCTGAAAAGTTCCAGTTTGTTCTGAGAAACTTCTTGGATGTCCAAGTTCAGAAAGTTCAAAAGCTTCTAAAAAATAAGGCTTGACAAAAAACCACTTCGGTGGTAAAATAAACAGGTCGTCAGCCGCAAGGCTGAGGCGCTACAGGACCTTGAAAATTGAACAATATCGAAAAACTTGTAAGGAACCTTTTAAGTGTTTGGAAAAACACTAAAAACAATTCCAAAAGTAATTCACACAGGACGCAAGCGATTGCGTGCTGAGCGAACAAGATTTAACACTTTTAAGTGATAAATATCATTTATAAAGAGTTTGATCCTG